>OMDY01000014.1_pt1 | contig 163987 bp, 107 predicted proteins | sample 1645281 | NCBI WGS metagenome assembly OMDY01 (sample SAMEA103958145, study PRJEB25191) | human gut metagenome | biome: human-associated habitat [ENVO:00009003]; feature: intestine environment [ENVO:2100002]; material: feces | place: Germany | collected 2013/2015
CCGCCTTATCCGCGTAGTCCGCGTACCCATTCCCTCGCCGCTAAATTATCATTTATTAATCTGACGAATTAACTAACTAACATAAAATGAAAGAAGTATGAGACAGCTTATTGCATTAATAATTTTAGGACTATCTATAACTTTGAATGTCGGAGCACAAAGTTACAAGTTCGATTTTACCTCTGGTAAGAAAACGAAGGACGGATATATCAAGATAACATCTGCTGATCGGTATGCCAATGCGAAAGGCTACGGATATGATCTCTCTCCGTCTCCGGATGGAAAGAACCACGCTCCTTTCTTCTTTTCAGTTGCCGTACCGGACGGGAATTATCACGTCACAGCTATCATCGGCAGTAAACGCAGTGCAGGAGAGACAACACTCCGAGGAGAATCACGCCGCCTCTTTTACGAAAATGTAAAAACAAAGAAAGGAGAGTTGCTCCCTTGTTCCTTTACCATTAACAAACGCGATATCCACATCTCCGACAAAGAAGATGTGCGCATCAAGCCGCGCGAACGCAGCAAGCTGAATTGGGATGACAAACTGACTTTAGAGTTTAACGGAGATACTCCTCAGCTGACCGAACTAATCATTGAGCGTATAGAAAATGTTCCTACAGTCTTTTTATGCGGTAACTCCACTGTAGTGGATCAGGATAATGAACCCTGGGCCAGTTGGGGACAGATGGTTCCCCGTTTCTTTACCGATAGCATTTGCTTTGCCAACTATGCCGAATCCGGAGAGTCTGCCAATACTTTCATTGCTGCCGGACGTTTGAAGAAAGCCTTGACGCAGATGAAATCGGGAGATTATATCTTCATGGAATTCGGACACAACGATCAGAAGCAGAAAGGTCCCGGCAAAGGTGCTTTCTATTCTTTTATGACAAGTCTGAAAATCTTTGTTGATGAAGCCCGTGCCCGTGGAGTGCACCCCGTATTGGTAACTCCTACCCAAAGACGCAGCTTCGATGAAAATGGAAAGATTAAAGATACCCATCTTGATTTTCCCGATGCAGTGCGCTGACTGGCGGAAAAGGAAAATATTCCTTTGATAGACTTGCATGCCATGACGCGTATTCTGTATGAGGCTATGGGAGTGGAGGAATCCAAGCATGCTTTCGTACACTATCCTGCCAATACCTATCCGGGGCAAGACAAACCTTTGGCGGATAATACTCATTTTAATCCGTATGGTGCTTATCAGATAGCCAAATGCGTTATTGAAGGAATGAAACAAGCCGGATTACCTTTGGTGAAGTACTTACGGACGGATAATGAAGGATATGATCCTGCCTGTCCGGATGCTCGCGAAACTTTTAAGTGGAATGAAAGTCCGTTTACGGAACTGGAAAAGCCGGACGGTAATTGAGAGAGGTTTTAGGGAACCAACCTCTCTATATCCGGAATCACTATTTCTCCCCGGTGTAACTCCAGCAGGCCGTCTTCTTGCATGCCATTCAATGCTTTCGATACTCCCAATCGTGTATCATTGATGGCATTTGCAAGTTCTTCCATCTTGATTTTCAGTATCTTTTCTCCGGAAGGACGTTCGATGTGGGAGAGGATAAAATCTGCGATCCGCGCTTCGAGCTTCTCCGGAACTTTCGTCCACAAACGGTTATAGCACGTTTGTGCCCGGTTACTGATGATATTCATATAGTTGAGGCGGAAAATTTCATATCTGAACAGGTCGTTCATCACAAATGCCTTACTGATAGTTACGGTATTTACTTCTGTACGAGCTATGTGAGTGGATACGTAAGACGTATTCATGCCGAACAAAGATTGCGGTTCAATCAGGTATGGTGCCTGAAAATACTCCGTGAAGGTGTAAGAGTTATCTGTGGATGAGGTGGATGAAGCGATTTCCCCGTTCAAGATAAATATTAACTGTCCACATGTTGTTCCTTTTTTTACTAAAGTTTCTCCAGCTTTATGCTTGGTGAAATGTAATTTTACTTTTCCCAATATATTAGTGAAGTCCTCATGAGCGAGTCCTTGAAACAGTGGCAATTGGAGCAGGGTGTCATACATCGTTTCCATATCTTTATCAACTTCTTGTTTGAAAACAAATGTAAGCATAATCGCTATGTACCGTAAACACTTTGCCTTTCTTTTTGTTTTTTTTATTATTTCTTAAACGTGCTATTCATTCAGGCAATTAAATCTTGTGGAATGCATAAAAATCGATTATCTTTGCAAAAAAAAGGAGGGACACATGTTTGCAGCATTCAATTTACAACAAATGATCAGTGCTTTTATTGTACTGTTCGCAGTTATCGATATCATTGGTTCTATTCCTATCATCATCAATTTGAAGGAAAAAGGCAAAGAAGTGAACGCGCTGAAGGCTACGTTAATATCTTTTGCATTGTTGATTGGCTTTTTCTACGCAGGAGACATGATGTTAAAGTTATTTCATGTAGATATTGAATCGTTTGCGGTGGCCGGTGCATTTGTTATCTTCCTGATGTCGTTGGAAATGATTCTGGATGTAGAGATATTTAAGAATCAGGGACCTATTAAGGAAGCGACTTTAGTGCCGCTGGTTTTCCCGTTGCTGGCGGGTGCCGGTGCATTTACCACCTTGCTTTCCCTCCGTGCGGAGTATGCCAGTGTTAATATTATCATCGCTTTGGTGCTGAATATGATATGGGTGTATTTTGTTGTTAGTATGACCGGGCGTGTGGAACGCTTCCTGGGTAAGGGCGGTATTTATATTATCCGTAAGTTTTTCGGTATCATTCTGTTGGCTATTTCGGTGAGGCTGTTTATGGCGAACATTACGTTGCTGGTGGAGGCGTTACATAAAACATAAATATTCTCCGGTTTTAATCTCTTGTTGAAATATGGCTTATACTGGGCCTTTTCTTTATTTTGTTGAATATATATTTGGAAAATATGCAGCAAAGCTATACCTTTGCACCCAAATTCAAGACAATGATGAAACATTTATGTACATATAATCCTCTGAAACGATTGCTGCAGAACGAACAAATCTGTTGCTGTAGTGTCGTGCATGTACATTGGTTTAGCGGTTTCATCTAAGTTATCCTACATTATTTTTCTTTTTTGCCGGATACAATAATACCGGTATTCTATTTTTCAGTTACTAATTATTTTGTAATTGCGGTTGTTGTTGCATACTTGCCAGTGGGAGCGAAGGAATAAACTCCTCTGTCCGGCAGGTTGTTGCCCCGCGTATGATCTAAACTAGAGTTGATATGTTTAAAATACTTGGCCTGATGATCTTAGGCATAATAATCGGTTATGGTTTGCGTCGTATCTCGTTTTTGCGCAAAGTGGAGGTATCCATATCTTATACAGTATTTTTGTTACTGTTTGTTTTGGGCGTCACTATAGGGTCCAACAGACTGATTGTAGATAATCTGTTCTCTTTTGGATGGCAGGCAGCCTTATTGGCTTTATCTGCTACTGTAGGCAGCATTTTGGCTTCATGGCTTGTATTAAAATTGTTTTTCACTTCTAAAAAGAAAAAGGTATGAAAGATAGTTTGATTGTATTGGGATTTTTTGTGGGCGGATGCCTTTTGGGAGCTTTGGGATATCTCCCGGTGGATTTGAAGACAGGTAATATGTCTATCTATATATTGTATGCGTTGATGTTCCAGATCGGCATCAGTATTGGTTCCAATAAGGAACTGAAGAGCATGATTTCTCAGCTCCGTCTGAAGTTCTTGCTGATTCCGTTGGCTACTATTGGTGGAACTCTGCTTTTCTCGGCTCTGGCCAGTCTGCTGCTTAGCCGCTGGAGTATATTTGACTGTATGGCGGTGGGGAGTGGTTTTGCTTATTATTCTCTTTCTTCTGTGCTGATAACGCAGTTCAAGGAAGCTTCAATAGGACTTCAACTGGCTACGGAGTTGGGGACAATTGCTCTGTTAGCTAATATATTCAGGGAAATGATGGCTCTGCTGGGTGCACCGCTATTGGTACGATACTTCGGCAGATTGGCACCTATATCAGCCGCTGGTGTCAATTCAATGGATGTGATATTGCCTGTAATTACCCGTTATTCCGGGAAAGAGATGGTGCCTATAGCTATTTTCCACGGCTTACTCATTGATATGAGTGTACCATTCTTTGTTTCTATGTTTTGCAAACTATGATGCCGGATCTTCTTCCGGTCTATTGCAGTCTGCCTTTGCTTCTGTATTTTCTTCTTCCTCATATTCCTTCCCCTCTTTACCGGACTCTTCATCAGGTGTTTCTTCCTCATCTGCAAACGGGTCCGGTCGTTGAGGTCCATATTCCATGAATGCTATGGCACAGATAGTGCCGGCTATCGCTCCGCTGAGGTGTCCTTCCCATGAGGTGGTTTCTTTGGCAAAGAATGGGAACATATTCCAGATAAGCCCGCCATATAGAAAGGTAACTAATAAGGAGATGGCAATCAATGGTATATGCTTTCGCAGGATACCGCTGAAAAAAAGGAAGAAGGCCAGGCCGTAGATGATGCCGCTGGCTCCGATGTGCCATCCCGGTTTACCTATAAGAAAGGTGAGTGCGCCGCAGCCTATCCAGATGGCAAAGAATATATAGGAAGCAATGTGCCGGTAAAAGTAGAACAAACACCACGACAGAAAGAATAACGGCAAAGTGTTTGCTAACAGATGCCTCAAACTGCCGTGTACTAACGGGTGCGCAAAGATACCGAATACTCCTCTTTGTTCCATAGGATACACACCTAACCTCCTGAAATCCCAGTCCATACCGACTTCAAGGAACTTTAGCAAGTAAAGAATAAAAATGAGGAATAACGGTATAACTGCTGCCAGGGCTATCCGGCGTACATCTTGCTTCATCTTTCTTACTGGTTTCTGTTATTTTGGTACAATGCTACGAATATTTAAGTAAAAAACGAAAATAAATGAACTTTTTATTTTGCGTATTGTCTTTAATTTGTATTTTTGGCATCAGTACCATACCCGTAGGCATAGCATGCGAGGTATGGAACATGATACCTGAACAATTAACCTTTAAATAATGCACAACTATGAGTTATTTACGATTTGACAAGACTCTGATGATCAATCTGGAAGAATCTTTACCAAGGGAGATACTTCGGACAAATAAGTCAGGAGCCTATCATTGTACAACGATTGTAGATTGTAACACACGCAAATATCACGGACTGTTGGTGATTCCCGTCCCCAATCTTGACGATGAAAATCATGTGCTGCTATCTTCTTTAGATGAAACGGTAATTCAGCACGGTGCGGAGTTTAATCTGGGGTTGCATAAATATCAGGGAGACCACTTTAGTCCTAACGGGCATAAGTATATCCGTGAATTCGATTGCGAGCATATCCCGGCAACAACTTACCGTGTAGGAGGTGTTATCCTCCGTAAGGAAAAGATTTTTGTACATCATGAGAATAGGATTCTGATTCGCTATACCTTGGTAGATGCCCATTCGGCAACCACACTTCGTTTCCGCCCCTTTTTGGCCTTTCGCAGTGTACGCGAATATACGCACGAAAATCCGCAGGCGAACCGTGACTACCAATTGGTAGAAAATGGTGTGAAAACCTGTATGTATCCCGGCTATCCCGAACTTTTCATGCAACTGAACAAGAAGAATGAATTCCATTATCAGCCGGATTGGTATCGTGGCATCGAGTATCCCAAAGAACAGGAGCGAGGATATGACTTCAATGAAGACCTGTATGTTCCCGGTTATTTCGAAGTAGATATAAAGAAAGGAGAAAGTATCGTTTTCTCTGCCGGCATTTCCGAAATTTCTCCGCGTAAACTAAAACAAACCTTTGAGGCGGAAGTTGCTGACCGTACACCGCGCGACAGTTTCTATCACTGTCTGCAAAACTCGGCACATCAGTTCCACAATAAACAGGGGGAGAACCACTATGTATTAGCGGGATATCCCTGGTTTAAGTGTCGTGCCCGTGACTTGTTCGTTTCTTTGCCCGGCTTGACGTTGGCAGTGGATGAACAAGATGAGTTTGAAGATGTTATGGTAACTGCCGAAAAAGCTATCCGGGAGTTTATCAGTGGAGAACCATCGAGTTATAAAATATATGAGATGGAAGATCCGGATGTATTGTTGTGGGCTGTATGGGCTTTACAGCAGTATGCTAAGGAGACCTCACGTGAGCAATGCCGCCAGAAATATGGTCGTTTGCTGGAGGACATCATGGACTATATCCGTAGCCGTAAACATGATAATCTCTTCCTGCACGAAAATGGCTTACTGTATGCCAACGGGACGGAGAAGGCTATCACCTGGATGAATTCTACGGTGAATGGTCGTCCTGTAACCCCGCGTACGGGATACATTGTGGAAGTGAACTCTTTGTGGTATAACGCACTTCGTTTCATAGCCGATCTGGTTCGTGAAGATGGCAATGTACATCTGGCGGACGAACTGGATGCGCAGGCGGAAGTAACCGGAAAGTCTTTTGTAGAGGTATTCCGTAATGAGTGTGGTTATCTGTTCGATTATGTGGATGGATTTATGATGGACTGGAGCGTCCGTCCCAATATGATATTTACCGTTGCCTTCGATTATTCCCCGCTGGATCGGGCACAGAAAAAGCAGGTGCTTGATATCGTGACGAAAGAGTTGCTTACTCCGAAAGGGTTGCGTACTCTCAGTCCGAAGAGTGGAGGATATAATCCGAACTATGTCGGTCCTCAGATTCAGAGAGATTATGCTTATCACCAGGGTACAGCTTGGCCGTGGCTTATGGGCTTCTATATGGAGGCGTACCTGCGTATTTACAAGATGAGCGGTGTATCATTCGTGGAGCGTTATCTGATTGGTTTTGAAGATGAGATGACGAGTCATTGTATCGGTTCGCTCCCCGAACTCTTCGATGGTAATCCACCGTTCAGAGGTCGCGGTGCAGTGTCTTTTGCCATGAATGTGGCCGAAATACTGCGCATCCTGAAATTGTTGTCTAAGTATAATTTATAAGAGGAGGAACGAAAATGAAAGTTTTAATGTTTGGATGGGAGTTCCCCCCGCATATCTTAGGTGGCTTGGGAACTGCCAGCTACGGTCTGACGAAGGGGATGTCCCAGCAGGAAGATATGGAAATTACTTTCTGTATTCCAAGGCCATGGGGCGATGAAGATCAGAGCTTCTTACGCATCATTGGCATGAATAGCACTCCGGTAGTGTGGCGTGATGTAAACTGGGATTATGTTCAGGGACGTGTAGGTTCTTATATGAACCCCCAACTCTATTATGATTTGCGCGATCATATTTATGCCGATTTTAATTATCTGAATACGAATGATCTCGGTTGTATCGAGTTTTCCGGTCGTTATCCAGCTAATTTACATGAAGAGATAAATAACTATTCCATTGTGGCCGGTGTGGTAGCACGCCAGCAGGAGTTTGAGATCATCCACTCACACGACTGGCTGACCTATCCGGCAGGTATTCATGCCAAACAGGTATCCGGTAAACCGTTGGTAATCCATGTGCATGCCACCGACTTCGACCGCAGTCGTGGAAATGTGAATCCTACTGTGTATGCCATAGAAAAGAATGGTATGGATAATGCTGACCATATTATGTGTGTGAGTGAGTTGACTCGTCAGACGGTTATTAATAAATATTTTCAGGATCCCCGCAAGGTATCTACCGTGCACAATGCAGTTTCTCCGCTTTCACAAGAGATACAGGATATTGTACCGCAGAAGAAGCCGAATGAAAAAGTTGTGACTTTCTTAGGTCGCATAACCATGCAGAAAGGTCCGGAATATTTTGTGGAAGCTGCTGCTATGGTATTGCACCGTACGCGCAATATCCGTTTTGTGATGGCCGGTAGTGGTGATATGATGGATCAGATGATCCGTTTGGTGGCCGAACGAGGTATTGCCGACCGTTTCCATTTTCCAGGTTTCATGAAAGGAAGTCAGGTGTACGAAATGTTGAAAGCAAGTGATGTGTACATTATGCCGTCTGTTTCCGAACCCTTTGGTATTTCTCCTTTGGAGGCTATGCAATGTAGTGTACCGACTATTATTTCTAAGCAATCCGGCTGTGCCGAGATATTAGATAAGTGCATCAAGACTGACTACTGGGATATTCATGCTATGGCAGATGCAATTTATGCTATTTGCACTTATCCTGACCTTTACGAGTATTTGCGTGATGAAGGTAAGAAAGAAGTGGATGCTATTAAGTGGGAAGATGTGGGACTGAAAGTGCGCCGCATCTACGAAGAGGTTATTAAACAATATAATAGATAACAATAAAACAATATAGATATGAGAACGATCTGTCTTTATTTTGAGATCCATCAAATCATTCACCTGAAACGCTATCGTTTCTTTGATATAGGTACGAATCATTATTATTATGATGATTATGCCAACGAATACAGTATCAACGAAGTTGCCGAACGTTCCTATATTCCGGCATTGAGCACCCTCATTGAAATGGCGAAAAATTCCGGCGGTGCATTCAAGGTGGCTTTGTCTATTTCCGGTGTTGCTTTGGAACAATTGGAAATCCACGCACCGGCTGTGATTGACCTGCTACACCAGTTGAATGATACAGGTTGTTGCGAGTTCTTGGCCGAACCTTATTCTCACGGCCTTTCTTCTTTGGCAAATGAAGATTGTTTCAAGGAAGAAGTGAAGCGCCAGAGTGCTAAGATGAAACAAATGTTCGGTAAAGCACCGAAAGTATTCCGTAACTCCAGTCTGATTTACTCTGATGAAATAGGGGGATTGGTGGCAAGTATGGGCTTTAAGGGTATGCTGACTGAAGGTGCAAAACATATTTTAGGATGGAAGAGTCCGCACTATGTGTATCATTGTAGCTATAACCAGAACCTGAAACTGTTGTTGCGTGATTTCAAGCTTTCAGATGATATCAGTTTGCGCTTCTCTAATTCCGAATGGAATGAATATCCACTGTTTGCCGATAAGTATATTGGTTGGATTGATGCTCTGCCACAAGAAGAACAGGTTATCAACATCTTTATGGAACTTAGTGCATTGGGAATGTCACAGCCGCTTTCTTCCAATATACTGGAATTCCTGAAAGCGTTGCCTGCTTGTGCAAAGGATAAAGGTATTACTTTCTCTACACCGACGGAGGTTATCACTAAATTGAAATCTGTATCTCAACTGGATGTTCCGTATCCAATGTCCTGGGTAGATGAGGAAAGAGATACCAGTTGCTGGTTGGGCAACTGTATGCAGCGTGAAGCTTTCAATAAATTGTATAGTATTGCTGAACGCGTTCATTTATCCGATGATCGCCGTATCAAGCAGGATTGGGATTATTTGCAGGCAAGTAATAACTTCCGGTTCATGACGACGAAGAATAGTGGTATTAGATTGAACAGGGGAATCTATGAGTCTCCTTATGATGCTTTTACTAACTATATGAATATTTTAGGTGATTTCATCAAACGGGTAGAATCTCTTTATCCGATGGATATAGATAATGAGGAACTGAATGCCTTGCTGACGACTATCAAGAATCAGGGTGACGAGATAGACGAATTACACAAAGAGGTGGAAAAGTTGCAGGCTAAACTGGAAAAAGAAAAGACTGCTGAGGCAAAGGTTAAAGCTGCTACTGCCAAAGCTAAAACTCCTGCTGCTACAAAGAAAACAGCTGAAAAGAAACCTGCTGCGAAGAAAAACACAACAACCAAGAAGGAAACTGCCAAGTAGTTTTTCTTCTTAGGAGAAAATACATCAAATAAAAAGCCTTCCGTTCAAACAGAACGGAAGGCTTTTTTGTACCTTTACTTATTTTGAGGAGAAGTTTATTTATTGAATGTAGTATAAGTTACTTCCAATTCCAGAGCTTCACCCTTCGGACCGCCTTTCAACATTGCATATCCAGGTTGGAGATCGTTTTGGATACCTGTCATTGTACTGGAAGTACTTGAACTTGTAGTATCATATGTGATTGAAACAGGTATCAGATATACAGTTCTCCAGTCTTTTTCCCATTCTTCCTGATTCCATTTATCACCTGCTTCTTCTTTGGCTTTTTTCATTGCGGCATCTTTTCCTTGAATGCAAGTAGTAACTAAACGGGCAATATTATTAAATGTGTACTGATTGGTTGCCACATTATTATGCTTTACGGTGTAAGACGTGATGTTGTCCGGCAATTTGTTTTCTTCAAAGAAACTCTTGAAGTCTACTTTACGTAGTAGCAAAACATTGCTTGGAGCACTCATGCTGAACTCGTATGGGCTATCTTGCTTATTGTAATTGGTGAATGTCAGTTTCACTGCATTCAGTGTATCATTGGCTAACTTCTGGTAGATATCATCATAAGGTAATTCTGCCTCTGTGAAAATACCAGCGGGAGATTTGATATAAGTATGTTCCTCTTGGTCAGCAAGTTTCTGGATTTTATCGGAATTGAGGAATTGATTAGCCTGAATTACCTCTTTAGTAGAAGCAAATTCAGTCCGCCATGTGTGGGCGGTAGAGTCTTCATTCTCGAAACCTGCTTGCTTCCGTTTATAAGGTACATTAGTTGCGGTATCTATTACATAGAATTGATATTTCATTTGTAAGTCTACACGATCTACGTAAAGTACTGTTCCATCACCATAATCGCTTTTGATATATACGCCCTTAAATACGTTCTCTATAAAAGCTTTAGAGTTCTTGAAATATTCAGGATGTTCTTTACTGAGTTTAAGCCACTTGTTTCCATAGGTTTCCTTGTCTAGCGTAAAAGTAACACTTGGATAATAAGTTTTATTACCATATGAATCTGTTGCGTTCCTTTCTTCATCTGTTACGCTTGTGTCGTAGGCTGTATAGGCTCTGCGACCTAATAAAATCGGATTCAGTTTATCGTAATACTTTGCAGGATCAATATTGGTATAGCGATTACGTTCCAACTCTTTTTGCAATTGGTATGCACTCATACGGCAAGCATTCAAAGAATCTCCAAACCAAGTGGAATAGAAAACAACTAAGCGTACACCTGCTACCGTGTCTTCTGTCAGAATTCCCGTCTTTTTATCAAAATCATATTTTTCAGGGAATTTGAAGTTATCTATACAGTTCAACTCAGTTAAGAAACTCGCTTCGTAGTATCCGAAAAGAGGATCTGTAAAACGCCCTACATAACCTGTACTGGTTTTGGCAAATACAGAGTCAGCGACAACGGAACGTGTAGTGACGGGAAATTCTGTGGTTAGTGCGGAAATACCGTCAGAACCGGGTAACATTCCTATTCCTAATGTACCGGTATTATCATCGCAACCAAAGAAAGTAAGGGTTGCTGTCAATAGCAGAGCGCCTAAAAACTTCACTTTCATAGTTTTCTTTGTTATCTTGTTTATTTTTGTTCTGTTTCCCATACTTTGTCGTAGAACTCATTACAAGCATCGGCAAATGTTTCGGGAGTCTGATATTCTAAAATGGGTTTTCCAGATTGTCGAGCATATTCCATCACTTCTTCGTTGACTTTTTCGCTTTGCTGGATAATGCCATCTGCATAATCAATGGCCAGTTTGCACAACGTAGCATAGTCTACAGGAGCCTTCAGGTGAGCTACATCCTTCTTTGTAACACCTTTCAATACCAATCTGTTTACAAAATCAGCATTAAACGATTCTTTGAAGTCATCTTCGAAAACGGAGAATACTACTTTAGCGTCACGGAATGAAGGTTCGTCCTTATATGCTTTCTTTATATACAAAGGAGCTAAGGCAGTCATCCAGCCATGGCAGTGAATGATATCCGGGCACCAGCGTAACTTCTTAACTGTTTCCAATACACCGCGTGCATAAAAAATAGCACGACTGTCATTATCTTCATATTCCACACCATTCTCATCCGCTGTTTCCAGGCGGTTTTGGAAATAATCATCGTTGTCGATGAAATAAACCTGCATGCGGGCAGACTGAATGGAAGCAACTTTAATAATAAGGGGGTGGTCGGTATCGTCAATAATCAGATTCATACCGGAGAGACGTATCACTTCATGCAATTGGTTTCTGCGCTCATTGATATTCCCCCATTTAGGCATGAATGTTCTAATTTCTCTGCCTTTTTCCTGGATTGCTTGAGGTAGGTTTCTGCCTACAAGGGACATTTCGGATTCTGGTACGTAAGGAGTAATCTCTTGGGTAATAAATAAAACCTTGTTCGCCTTTGTCATAATAACAATGTTCTCAATTATTCTGCAAAGATATAAAAAAAATCGGGCACTTGAGCAAATAAGGCGACTCTATAATTCCTTATGAATTGTTAACTGCTTGTTTTTCAGTGTTACATTGCTTCAAAGCAGGTTGTTGTCCGAGTAGAACTTTTGCATTAATTTGCGATATTTCTTCTTTATATGCTAAATAATAGTTTATTTTGCACCGCTTTTGCGAACAACTAAGTTATTATATAACCTATAAAAATGGAAATAGTACATACTATCAAGGACTTGCAGGCCGGACTTTCGGCTTTACGGGCCCAAGGTAAAAAGGTAGGATTGGTACCTACAATGGGTGCCCTACATGCCGGTCATGCGTCATTGGTGAAGCGTTGTGTTGCAGAGAATGATGCTGCGGTAGTGAGTGTTTTTGTAAACCCGACACAGTTTAACGATAAGAATGATTTAGAGAAATATCCCCGTACGCTGGATGCCGATTGTGCTTTGTTGGAAGCTTGCGGTGCTGCGTTTGTGTTCGCTCCTTCGGTTGCGGAGATGTATCCTGAACCTGATACGCGCCAATTCAGTTATGCGCCGTTGGATACAGTGATGGAAGGTGCGTTTCGTCCGGGACATTTCAATGGTGTTTGCCAGATTGTGAGTAAGCTGTTTGATGCAGTGAAACCGGATCGCGCTTATTTCGGAGAGAAAGATTTCCAGCAGTTGGCTATCATTCGTGAGATGGTGCGCCAGATGAATTATTCGTTGGAAATAGTGGGTTGCCCTATAATACGTGAAGAGGATGGGCTGGCTCTGAGTAGTCGTAACGCTCGTTTATCTGTCGAAGAACGCAAAAATGCTTTAAAAATATCGCAAACATTATTTGAAAGTCGTACCTTTGCGGCTTCTCATACAGTTGCTGAGACTCAGAAGTTTGTAGAAGATGCCATTGCTGCCGCTCCCGGTTTGCGTCTGGAATACTTCGAACTGGTGGATGGCGACACGTTGCAGAAAATAGCCAATTGGGAAGATACAGCGTATGCTGTAGGTTGCATTACAGTGTTCTGTGGTGAAGTTCGCCTGATTGACAATATTAAATATAAAGAGTAATAAACCTAAAAAGAGAGATCAGACCTTATGATGATTGAAGTGCTGAAGTCGAAAATCCATTGCGCTCGCGTCACGGAAGCTAACCTCAATTATATGGGAAGCATTACGATTGACGAGGACTTACTGGATGCGGCTAATATGATTGCCGGTGAAAAAGTGTACATAGCTGATAATAATAATGGTGAACGTTTTGAAACCTATATTATTAAAGGCGAACGTGGTTCGGGCAAGATATGTCTGAATGGTGCGGCAGCCCGCAAGGTGCAGCCGGACGATATCATCATTATTATGTCGTATGCCTTGATGGACTTTGAAGAAGCCAAGTCGTTCAAGCCGTCGGTGATTTTCCCTGATCCGGCAACGAACAAAGTGGTGAAATAAACGGGAAGAAAAGCGATGGAAAGCTTGACTTTAGTTGTTTGATTCCGTATCTTTGCCTATGTAATCCTGATTTAGTTTCGGGAACGAAGATAGTAAGAGGAGTGACGTAAGTTACTTCTCTTTTTTTGTGCCTGTATGTGGGGGTTATCGAAAGATACTATGTTTTGGTTCATAATATACCATGTAATTGGGTAAAACATACTATGTAATCGCTCGAAACATACCATCTGTTTAGAGCGAATGAATGATGTAATCGAAGTAAACAGATCATCTATTCCGGAAAAAGAAAAGCGGAAAGACCGAAATCTTTCCGCTTTGTTAATGTTATGTAAACTTGCTCTTGACAAGTAATGGCTTTTCTGCTTATTTGCTCAACTGCTCGTGCATTGAGGCAGCAGCCTTGCGGCCATCGCCCATAGCGAGAATAACGGTAGCACCACCACGAACAATATCACCTCCGGCATAAATGGTCGGAATAGATGACTGCATGTTCTCGTTTACGGCAATCGTACCTTTGCGTCCCATTTCCAGTCCCGGAATAGAAGAAGGCACAATCGGGTTGGGAGAAACCCCTACACTGACGATAGCCAGATCTATATCAATGGTTTCCGTTGCACCCGGGATAGCTACGGGACTACGGCGTCCGGATGCATCCGGTTCGCCAAGCTCCATTTTTTGCAAGATAACCTGTTTTACCTTTCCTTGCTCATCGGCGATGTATTCGATAGGGTTATGCAGCGTGAGGAATTCAACACCTTCTTCTTTCGCATGTTTTACCTCTTCGATACGTGCAGGCATTTCTTCTTCGGAACGACGATAGATAATCATGGCACGTTCAGCACCCAAGCGGCGTGCAGTACGCACTGAGTCCATTGCTGTATTTCCACCACCGATAACGGCTACATTTCTACCGAAAGGCACCGGAGTATCAGAGTCTTCGCTTGCTGCATCCATCAGGTTGACGCGTGTCAGGTATTCATTGGATGACAGGATATTGATGGAGTTCTCTCCCGGAATATTCATGAAGTTAGGCAATCCGGCACCGGATGCTACGAATACACCTTTGAAACCTTCTTCTTCTAACTGTTCCACACTGATAGTCTTGCCTATGATGCAGTCCTTTATGAAGTTAACTCCCATCTTGGCAAGATTGTCAATCTCTACATCCACCACTTTGTTCGGCAGACGGAATTCGGGAATACCATACTTCAATACACCGCCTATCTCGTGAAGGGCTTCGAAGACAGTAACGTCGTAACCATATTTAGCCATATCTCCGGCAAAAGAAAGTCCGGCAGGTCCGGAGCCGATAACGGCAATCTTGATACCATTCTTTTCCTTGATTTCCGGTACGGAAATTTGCCCGCTTTCACGTTCATAGTCAGCGGCAAAGCGTTCCAGATAGCCGATAGCTACCGGCTTTTCTTTCATTTTCAGGTGGATACATTTTGACTCGCACTGTTTTTCCTGCGGGCAAACACGACCGCAAACAGCAGGCAGGGCACTGGTTTCTTTCAGTGTCTTGGCTGCTTCGAGTATTTCTCCACGTTCAATGTTTTTGATGAAACGAGGAATGTCAATACCTACGGGACAGCCTTCCATACAGCCTGGATTTGCACAATCGAGGCAACGCTTAGCTTCCGTTAGAGCTTGTTCCTCTGTAAGTCCTTGATTTACTTCTTCTTTGCGACTGTGCGAACGGTATTCCGGATCGAGCTCGTTCATTTCAACACGTGGAATAGCAGTACGTTCTTTCGGTTTCATTGCTTTGCGAAGTTCCAGACGCCAGGCAGCATTACGACTTTTCTCGTCAACTTCTTGTGTCGGTTCCGGTACAGCTTTGCAGGATTCGTCTTCTTCAAGCTTGTGCATTTCCTCGCGTTCGATGCTCTTGAAAGCACCCATACGCTTCAACATCTCGTCGAAGTCTACCTGATGGCCGTCAAATTCCGGTCCGTCTACACAAACGAATTTGGTCTTTCCACCGATGGTAATACGACAAGCACCGCACATACCTGTACCATCCACCATGATTGTATTCAGCGATACATCAGTCGGTATTTCATATTTCTTAGTCAGCAAACAAACAAATTTCATCATGATAGCGGGGCCGATAGCAAAACATTTGTTTACTTTCTCCCGTTTAATGACTTCTTCCACGCCTTCGGTTACCAATCCTTTGCGTCCGTAAGAACCGTCATCGGTCATAATGATGACCTCGTCTGCGCTTTCGCGCATCTCTTTTTCAAGGATAATCAGCTCTTTGCTACGTCCGGCAAGTACGGCAATAACGCGATTACCGGCAGCTTTCAAAGCCTGTACGATAGGGAGCATGGGAGCCACGCCTACACCACCACCTGCACAAACCACTGTTCCGAAGTTTTCAATATGAGTAGCTTGTCCCAGCGGACCTACCACATCGGTGATGTAATCGCCCTCATTCAGTTCGCAAAGGCGGGTAGAGGAGAGGCCTACTTCCTGTACTACCAAAGTGATAGTGCCGCGTACGGTGTCAGCCGCTGCAATAGTCAATGGCATACGTTCGCCTTTTTCGCCTACACGTACAATGACGAAGTGTCCTGCCTTGCGTGAGCGGGCTATTAAAGGTGCCTCGATCTCTAATTTAAAAACCTTTTCAGAAAAATGTTCTTTGCTAATGATTTTGTTCATTATCTATAAATTTTGTTGGTATAATTACGTAATCACTTTCAGATTGTTACGGTTTGCAAAGATACGGGTTATTTGGTAAAAACAAAGAAAGTTTCTTCTAAAAAGCTGTATAACTGATGTGGACAAATGATAATTCGCCCCTACCAGGTTGTATAGACGTAATCATATAAACGTCTGTGGTTACCTATGTAGGAGCGAATTATTATTCACCCGCTCGTATAGCGCAGCTATTTTTAGTCAATCATTTCAAAACCCGTATACGGCACCAATGCCTTCGGGATACGGATACCTTCCGGTGTCTGATTGTTTTCCAGCAAAGCGGCAACAATGCGTGGTAATGCCAATGCAGATCCGTTTAATGTATGGCAAAGTTCTGTCTTCTTTTCTCCACTGCGGTAACGGCATTTCAAGCGGTTGGCCTGATAAGTATCGAAGTTGGAAACCGAACTTACTTCCAGCCAACGCTTCTGTGCTTCGGAGTAAACCTCAAAGTCGAAGCAAAGGGCGGCTGTAAAGCTCATATCTCCGCCACATAGGCGAAGGATACGATATGGCAATTCCAGTTTTTGCAATAATCCTTCCACATGATCCAACATCTCTTTATGAGATTGTCTGGAATGTTCCGGTTTGTCAATGCGTACCAATTCTACTTTAGAGAATTCGTGCAGACGGTTCAAGCCGCGTACATCTTTACCGTAAGAACCTGCTTCGCGACGGAAACACTGCGTGTAAGCACAGTTCTTGATAGGAAGTTGCTTCTCTTCCAGAATCACGTCACGATAGATGTTTGTAACAGGAACTTCAGCTGTCGGAATAAGATATAAATCGTCTACTTCGCAATGGTACATCTGACCTTCCTTGTCGGGTAACTGGCCTGTTCCGTAACCGGAAGCGGCATTAACCACTGTTGGAGGCATGATTTCCAGATAACCGGCTTTGCGGGCTTCGTCCAGGAAGAAGTTGATCAACGCGCGTTGCAACTGCGCACCTTTTCCTTTATAAACCGGGAAACCGGCTCCTGTTATCTTTACGCCCAGGTCGAAATCTATCAAATCATATTTCTTTGTCAGTTCCCAGTGAGGCAGTGCATCTTTGGGGAGTTCGGTTTCCATACCGCCCATTTTCTCTACTACATTATCTTCAGCACCTACACCTTCGGGTACTTCATCATAAGGTACATTAGGAATGGTATAGAGTAGATTCTGCATGTCTTCGGCAGCCTGATCCATTTCAGTCTGCAAAGTCTTGTTGACTTCTTTAAGTTCGGCTACACGGCTTTTGGCAGTTTCTGCTTCCTCTTTCTTTCCTTCTTTCATCAATTGTCCGATGGATTTGGAAATCGAGTTTACTTCAGAGAGGTTATTATCTAATATAGACTGTGTGCTACGTCTTTTGTCGTTAAAGGCAATTACCTGGTCTATTGTTTCTTTCGCATTTTTGAAATGCTTCTTTTCCAGTCCGCGGATCACCGCGTCGGTGTTTTCTGTAATTTGTTTGATGGTAAGCATATCTTGATACTTTGTTTTGATTAAAATCTTGATTTGAGAGCACAAAGATAGTGTAAATCAGAAGTAATGCAAAAAAAAGAAACTATAAAAAGAAAGGGATGCAATCCATCAGATTGCATCCCTCATCTTTATTTCTTATTCTGAAACTTACGCTTCTGTGCTTTCGGCAGGGATTACAGATACATAACGTCTGTCTTCCTTGGTTACTTTGAACTGTACAGTTCCGTCTACTAAAGCGAAAAGAGTGTGGTCTTTACCCATACCGATGTTGTTACCCGGGTGGAATTCAGTACCTCTTTGACGAACGATGATGTTACCTGCTTTGCAAGCTTCGCCACCAAATATCTTAACGCCTAATCTCTTGCTCTGTGATTCGCGGCCGTTCTTAGAACTACCGACACCTTTTTTATGTGCCATTTCTTCTTACTGTTTTAAATTGATTAAGCTACTACTTCTGTAATTGTTAACTCTGTGAATTGTTGGCGGTGACCGTTCAACTTGCGATGACCTTTTCTTCTTTTCTTGTGGAAAATGAGAACTTTGTCACCTTTTACCAGGCTGGATACAATCTGGCAAACAACTTTTGCACCTTCTACAGTAGGAGCACCTACAGTGATTGCACCGTCTTTGTCTACCAAAAGAACCTTGTCAAATTCTACTGTCGTACCGTTTTCTGCATTCTGGATGTGGTGTACAAACAGCTTTTTGCCAGCTTCTGCTTTAAATTGCTGACCGTTGATTTCTACAATTGCGTACATTTCTTATATATGATGTATAAGTTAGCTCCGTCGGGTGGTCTCTAATCACTTAGAAAGCACTTTGTCGAACCCGGTGCGGAATAATCGGGCACAAAAGTACTTCTTTTCTTCGGAACGGGCAAGTGTTTCATCTTCTTTTTGCGGAAAAAATGGTTTACCTCTATTCTATGTAAGGAAAGTGGAACGGGAGCAGTTTCCCGTTTACAAGAAGTTAAGAGTTTGTCGACAAGAAGTTAATTTCTTGTCGACAAACTCTTAACTTCTTGTAAACAGAAAAAGGACTGCTTGTAACCTTTTGGTAATCAGTGGCGAAATATTCTCTTGTTTAAATCGGAATGTATATAAAACGTACTTGAGACCTATTTGCTCCGTACCTGCTCCGTAGCAAAACAGGATGCGAACCGGATTTACCTGAAAAATTACAAAAGTGGCTTTAGTATATAAACCGCCGCAACTATCAGTGCCACTACAATAATAGCAAAGATAATAAGCAGTATCAAACTATAGAAAAACATCAGTATTGTAGTCCAGAAACTTCTCCACCAGGTATATCCATACAGTTGCTTATAATCCAGGCAGAAGAGGGCAAAGATGAATAGTATGGGCAATTCGTATAAATCGCCTACCTGTGCACTGCCGTTGAAAGGGAGCACTATGATACTGAGCAAGAGTATTTGGCAAGCAATATAAGCCTGTATAAATACATGTTCTGTCAGATTATAGTGCAGTTTGTTCTTTTTCCGACGGAAAGCCATGAGCGTTGCCAGAGCAAAGAGAGGTAATGTGGCGATAATACGGAATGCCTTGTTACCATGTCCCCAACTTTTCAGTAAGTTCCATACTTTTTCCAGAAAAGGTGTATTGTGAATGGCTTTTTCAAGCTTATTAAATACTGATGACCCACCTTCCAGAAGTTCATCTATGAGTTCGTCATCTTCATCACCATTTATTTGGAGGGTGATGTTATCCTTTTTAAAGGTATTTTGGGTTTCCAGTTTTTCCAGATCCTGATTCAGTTCTTTTATTGTTTGGGCCAAAACCTCCTTTTGGTCTGGTTTCTTGGTCTCTTTCATCTGTTTCTGCAATAGCTCACGTGCAGCCATCAGATTATTCTTCCGGATGTCCGTAGAATCTTCTGTTTCCAGATTTTCCAGTTTCTTATCCAGACCTTCTATCGTTTTATTCAGGATATTTTGGGTAGTCGGGTCTGTTGCTGTTTCTATACGTTTTTGCAATTGTTCACGTGCAGCGACTATTTCTTGCCTTTGAGCTTCCGGAGACTTTCCCTTTTTCTCTTTCAAGGCTTCAGGATCTACCAGTTGTACAGCCATGATGTAAAGGGCGGCAAGTACAAATAGTGTCTGGAAGGGGCGGAAGTATAAGATTCGTTTGCCGGCAATGAAGTCTCTGATCATGTACCCCGGGCGGTAGAGTAAATCCAGAAGTGTTCGACCAAAGCCATTATCAATATTGGTGAATCCTCCCAATATATTTCTGAATGCATTACTGAAGCGGTAGCGAGGAGTGTTCCGGCTTTGACCGCAACGGTTGCAATAACTACCTGTATAGACGGTATCACAATTCAGGCAGATGTTACTTTCCTCACTGATGGGCGGAATCTCTTTTCCACGTACCATCTTGATATGCAAGGCTCGAAGGTACTTCTTACAGGGAGTCCACCAGGGGGATATAAAATCTAATACACGGTCTGGCAGAATCCTACGTTTGGTAAGAATATACCAAAGTACCAGTATGAAAGACCATAGAAAAACATTGCTATCTTCTCCTTCTTCAAAAGACAGCCATAGCAATATTGCCAAAATCAGTATTTGCCAAATATTGATCATCTTTCTTCTGCGGGGAGCGGGAGAAATGGGAGAAGCAGAAACAGCCGGAACTGCAGGCGTACTGACAACCGGATGTTGAGGTATCACTTTATTGGCAGTCGAGTCCTCGTTGTCAGCAGATTGTTTATCATGGGTCGGTAGTTCGTCATTTTCCAGTAGTTCTTCCAGCGAACTCATAATCTTCCAGTGTGGATATTTGGCTAATTCTTCGATGGTAGTTACTCCATGGGTTACACCTGCAAAGTCTACACCTGCAGCTTTGGCTGTGGCAGCATCTACTGTACTGTCACCAATATAGAGGGTTTCAGCTTTGGTGACGTGTAATTGTTTTATGGCAAGTAGTAAACCTTCGGGCGAAGGTTTGGCCGTTTGTACATCTTCTCCACCGATAATGATATTGAAGAAGCTGCCGGGGAAATGCTGGTCGAGCATTTCCTTAATTCGGTAACGGTATTTGGTGGAGATGATACCTATGAATGCACCCGCATCTTTCAGGGCCAGCAGTACAGACTTGGTTTCCAGAAAAAGCACGGTGTTTATTGTCATGTGGGTGTCCGCTTCTTTCCTGTATTCACTTTTAAAACCGGCCAGTTGCTCTTCATCCGTTACTCCCGTCAGGATAGAAAAAGATTCTTCCAATGTTTTCCCGATGGTGCGTTTAATGTCTTCATCGGTTACATTTGTATAACCATGTTTATTGAGCACATTGCGAAAGCAAGTAACAATGCCGCGAGAAGAGTCTGCGAGCGTGTAATCAAAGTCAAAGAGATAAGTCGTATAGCCCATGTCGCTTTTTGCGGCAAAGTTATAAATTAATTGGAATTTTCTGACTATATTTGTTCGCACTATGAATTTATTTTAGAAACTGCTAAGTGTTTCTTTGCGCTGAGTTGTTCCATACATACGTTAACTATGTAATATTATGAAACTATCAGAATTATCTTTTGGGATTTTGCTTCTTTTCTCTTTTTCAGCGTGTGTATCCCAACAACCGGATGCGGAAACTGAGTGTTATGCAACAGAGTACGTCAATCCTTTTATTGGTACTGATTTTACAGGAAATACTTATCCTGGAGCGCAGGCCCCGTTCGGTATGGTGCAGTTAAGCCCCGATAATGGTCTTCCCGGCTGGGATCGCATCTCCGGTTATTTTTATCCGGACAGCACGATTGCAGGTTTCAGTCACACTCATCTTTCGGGTACGGGAGCCGGTGATTTATATGATATATCTTTTATGCCTGTAACTCTGCCTTATAAAGAAGCAGATGCGCCGTTGGGCATTCACTCTTTATTTTCCCATGATGAAGAAACAGCCAGTGCCGGATATTATCAGGTGCGGCTGAAAGATTATGATATCAACGTGGAACTGACAGCAACCGAACGTTGTGGCATCCAGCGTTATACTTTTCCTGAAGCGGACGCAGCTATATTCCTCAATTTGCGGAAAGCTATGAACTGGGACTTTACGAATGATACCCGTATTGAAGTAGTCGATTCGGTAACTATTCAAGGATACCGTTTTTCTGATGGTTGGGCACGCGACCAGCACATTTATTTCCGTACCCGTTTTTCTAAACCGTTTGCATCCGTACAGTTAGATACTGCTGCTGTCATTAAAGACGGTAAACGTATAGGTAGCTCTGCTATTGCCCGTTTTGATTTCCACACAAGTGCAGGGGAACAGATTCTTGTCACCACCGCTATTTCGGGGGTAAGCATGGAAGGCGCAGCACGCAATCTTGCTGCTGAAGCTCCGGCAGACGATTTTGACAAATATCTGGCTGTTACCCGTAAAAACTGGAACGAGCAACTTTCCAAAGTAGAAATCAAGAGCAATGACATTGATGAGAAAGTTAAGTTTTATACAGCCCTTTATCATTCCATGCTGGCTCCTACTATCTATAGCGATGTGGATGGTGCCTATTATGGTCCTGATAAGCAAGTGTATCAGGCAGACGGATGGACCAATTACAGTACTTTCTCATTATGGGATACCTACCGTGCCGCTCATCCCCTTTATACCTATATTGAACCGCAGCGTGTAAATGACATGGTAAAATCCTTTCTTGCCTTTTCTGAACAGAACGGACGTCTTCCGGTATGGAATTTCTATGGAAGTGAAACGGATATGATGATAGGTTATCATGCAGTTCCCGTCATAGTGGATGCTTACTTGAAAGGGATTGGGGATTTTGATCCGAAGAAAGCTTTGGCCGCATGTGTAGCTACAGCCAATATTGATGAATATCGTGGAATAGGATTATATAAAAAATATGGTTATGTGCCTTATGATGTAACGGATCACTATAACTCGGAAAACTGGTCACTTTCTAAAACCCTGGAATACGCTTACGATGATTATTGCATTGCCCGCATGGCGGAGAAACTGGGTGAAAGGCAAATTGCAGATGAATTTGATAAGCGTTCTCTGAATTATAAGAATGTATATAATTCTCAGACAACCTTCATGCAACCGCGGAATAACAAAGGATCCTTCATTGAGAACTTCAGTCCGGATGATTATACTCCGCATATTTGCGAAAGTAATGGCTGGCAATATTTCTGGTCTGTGCAACAAGACGTTGATGGACTGATCAGTCTGGTTGGAGGCAAGGAACGTTTTGCCCAGAAACTGGATAGTATGTTCACTTACAATCCTTCTGCGGATGAAGATCTGCCTATTTTCAGTACTGGAATGATCGGGCAGTATGCACATGGTAATGAACCGAGTCACCATGTCATTTATTTGTTTAATACCATAGGGCAACCTTGGAAGACTCAGAAGTATGCAGCTGAGGTGATGCATGAGTTATATAAGAATACACCTGCCGGTTTGTGCGGGAATGAAGATTGTGGTCAGATGTCTGCCTGGTATGTGTTCAGTGCAATGGGATTCTATCCGGTAGACCCGATTAGCGGCAAATATGAGATAGGTACTCCCATGTATCCTGAGATGAAGATGCATCTGGCTAACGGTAAAACATTTACGATATTGGCACCGGCTGTCAGCAAAGAGAATATTTATATCCAGTCGGTAAAACTCGACGGAAAACCTTATGATAAAAGTTATATCACGCATGAGCAAATAATGAATGGTTCTATCTTTGAATTTGAGATGGGGAATAAACCGGGTAAAGTGTGGTATGAGATAGAGTGATAGGGTGATAGAGTGATGGATGGTGCCAGATAATATAATTGTGGGATTATGAGTGATAACTTTGACCTGACTTATAAACTCCTTTTCCGTAAGTACTACGCCAATCTGCTTTTCTATGCCACGCGCATCGTGGGTGATGAAGAGGCGGAGGACGTAGTACAAGATGTATTTGTAGAATTGTGGCGGCGGAAAGATACGATAACGGTAGGAGAGCAGATACAGGCATTTCTGTATCGGGCGGTGTATACCCGTGCTTTGAATGTACTGAAGCACCGGGATATCAAGAATACTTATGAAGCTGTAGTGACGGAGATCAACCAGAAAAGAATAGAGTTTTATCAGCCGGACAGTAATGATGTCGTGAAGAGGATAGAAGACCGTGAACTCAGAAAGGAACTCTCCGAGGCTATAAATGAATTGCCGGATAAGTGTAAGACGGTCTTTAGACTCAGCTATCTGCATGATATGAAGAATAAGGAAATAGCAGATACTATGGGGATATCATTGCGAACCGTGGAGGCTCATATGTATAAAGCCCTGAAGTTTCTGCGTGAGAGGTTGGGCTACCTGAACTTTATGTTAGTCCTGTTTTTATTAGGTAAGGTATAAGTGTTTTTATCGAAACGGTTGTTTTAATAGTATGATGAAAGAAGGAATGAATAAGTTGGATGAAGAATTGATGGCCAAATTCCTTATGGGGGAATGCTCTGAAGAAGAGCTCTGTAAGGTAAATGCATGGCTGAACGAATCGGATGGTAACGCTCGTGAATTGTTCAGGATAGAGCAGATATACCATCTGGGAAAGAGTGAAGAATTTGCGGATGAAAAGAAGATAGAAAAAGCTGAAAAGCAGCTGTTCAAACGGCTGGCACAAGAAGAAGCTAAACGAAATAAGGTGAGAAGATTGAATGCCTGGATGCGGTATGCTGCTATGTTCATAGGTATCTTTTTTATATCCGGTTTGAGTTATTATGTTTATCAGTCACAAAGTGAAGAGAGCAAATTGGTTGCTGTCACTGCCCGTGATGAAGTGAAAGAACTAATGTTGCCTGATGGCACTAAGGTTTGGCTGAACAAACATACTACTTTAAAATATCCACGTGAATTCTCAGAAAAGGGAAGGAATGTATATATGGAAGGGGAAGCCTATTTTGAAGTAAAGCGAAATACGGCGAAGCCTTTTATAGTGCGCAGTGAAGCCATGCAGGTAAGAGTTTTGGGAACAGTCTTCAACTTAAAGAGTGACAAGACTAACCGTTCTGCGGTAGCTACACTGATAAAGGGAGAGATTGAAGTGAAAGGTAATCACGAAGAAGGCATGATCGTATTGGCTCCGGGACAAAAAGCGGAATTGAATGCTGTAACTCGCCGTCTGGTAGTGAAACAGGTGGATACAGGTATTGAAAACTGGCATAATAACCAGTTTGTCTTTGAAAAGGCTGACATATTTACGATTGCCCGTACTTTGGAGAATTCTTATGGGGTGAAGATTATTCTGGCGCCTGATATGGATGCTACAAAGACATATTCCGGTACATTAAAGAAGAAAGATAATGTCGAGGAGACTCTGAATCTGATTAAGAGTACGAATGCGCTTCCCATTGAATATAAAATTGTGGGAAATAGTGTATTTCTGTCTTCAAAGAAATAGGTAAAAATCGGAAGTATATAATCTTAAAACATAATAATATGAGGAAACTGCTTTTATCGATTTGCTGTTTAGGCTGTGCTCTTTGGGCTCAAGCCAAAGATTTTACGCAATACGTCAACCCGCTGATGGGTACATTGTCTTCTTTTGAACTTTCTACGGGAAATACGTATCCGGCTATCGCACGCCCTTGGGGTATGAATTTCTGGACTCCGCAGACCGGAAAGATGGGAGATGGCTGGCAATATGTATATACTGCTAATAAGATTCGTGGTTTCAAGCAGACTCACCAGCCCAGTCCGTGGATTAATGATTACGGTCAGTTCTCCATTATGCCTGTAACAGGCAAACCAGAGTTTGATGAAGACAAACGTGCCAGTTGGTTCTCACACAAAGGAGAAGTCGCATTACCTTATTATTATAAGGTGTATCTTGCCGAACACGATGTTGTGACGGAGTTTACGCCCACAGAGCGTGCCGTTTTGTTCCGTTTCACTTTTCCAGAGAACGAGAATTCGTATGTTGTAGTAGATGCTTTTGATAAAGGCTCTTATATTAAGATCATTCCTGAGCAAAATAAGATAATCGGATATACCACCCGTAACAGCGGTGGAGTTCCTGATAACTTCAAGAACTATTTCGTTATAGAATTTGATAAGCCTTTCAGTTATCAGGCTTCTGTTGCTGACGGCGCTTTGGTTGAAAACCAGAGTGAACAAACAGCAGGACATGCGGGAGCCATCATCGGTTTCAAAACCCGTAAGGGAGAAATTGTACATGCCCGTGTAGCCTCCTCCTTTATCAGTTTTGAGCAAGCAGACAGAAATCTGAAAGAGCTGGGGAGTGACAGTTTTGAAACTTTGGTTCAGAAAGGACAAGATGCCTGGAACCAGGTATTGGGAAAAATAGAAGTGGATGGAGGTAACCTTGATCAGTATCGTACTTTCTATTCCTGCTTGTACCGTTCAGTACTCTTCCCACGTGCTTTCTTTGAGTTTGACGAGGCTGGAAATCCAGTTCACTACAGTCCTTATAACGGAGAAGTTTTGCCCGGATATATGTATACTGATACAGGCTTTTGGGATACTTTCCGTTGTCTGTTCCCTTTCCTTAACCTGATGTACCCTTCAGTAAACAAACAGATACAGGAAGGCCTTATCAATACATATAAGGAAAGTGGCTTCTTCCCCGAATGGGCAAGTCCGGGACATCGCGGCTGTATGATCGGTAATAACTCCGCTTCTATACTTGCCGACGCTTATCTGAAAGGTATTAAAGTGGATGATGTAACTACTTTGTACGAAGGTCTTATCCACGGAACAAAGAATGTGCATCCGGAAGTTTCTTCTACCGGTCGCCTCGGTTATGAATACTATAATGAATTGGGATATGTTCCTTACGATGTGAAAATCAATGAGAACACTGCCCGCACTTTGGAATATGCTTATGATGACTGGTGTATCTACCAGATGGCAAAAGCTCTGAACCGTCCGAAGAAGGAACTGAAGCTTTTTGCTGACCGTGCTATGAATTATAAAAATGTGTTTGATAAGGAAAGCCTGTTGATGCGTGGACGCAATAAAGATGGACAGTTCCAGGCTCCTTTCTCACCCTTGAAGTGGGGAGATGCCTTTACGGAAGGAAATAGCTGGCATTATTCCTGGTCTGTATTCCACGATCCTCAAGGTTTGATTGATCTGATGGGTGGTGAAAAAGTCTTTGTTGAAATGTTGGACTCGGTATTTATCGTTCCTCCTTTATTCGATGACAGCTATTATGGCCAGGTAATCCATGAAATACGTGAGATGACGGTGATGAATATGGGTAATTATGCTCATGGCAACCAACCTATACAGCACATGATTTACATGTATAATTATGCCGGACAGCCCTGGAAAGCTCAGTATTGGTTGCGTCAGGTGATGAATCGCATGTATACGCCCGGCCCTGATGGCTATTGTGGAGATGAAGATAACGGGCAGACTTCTGCCTGGTATGTATTCTCGGCATTAGGTTTCTATCCCGTTTGTCCGGGAACCGATGAGTATGTCTTGGGTGCTCCCTTATTTAAAAAAGCAACGCTTCATTTTGAAAATGGCAATTCATTGGTGATCGATGCTGCTAATAATAATTCTGAAAATATGTACATCGAATCGCTCCGTTTGGATGGAAACGTGTATACGAAGAATTATCTGAAGCATGGAGATCTGTTGAAGGGTGGTGTCTTGAAATTTGATATGGGTAGCAAACCTAATTTACAACGAGGAACACAGGTGGAAGATTATCCGTATTCTTTCTCCAATGAAATAAAAAAGAAATAAAAAACTGAAGTTAATAATGTAATGAAGAAGGGAATAGGAAATAAAACTATTCCCTTTTTCATTTAATGAAAAAAAATATCATTTTGTACTAAGTGTATTTTCTAGGGTCGTTGTTTTATATATGACGATCAGGAAATAGAGTCTCCCGGTCGATTAAAATTAACCAATGTGTAACCTTTAAACTTTGTTTATGAACAACAATCATGCTTTTCAAAGTTCGAAATTTCTACGAGCTTTATTAGTCTTGTTCTTCATGACTGTATCCGTTCAGTGGACCTTTGCCCAACTGAATTTGAATGTCTCTCGTACGACGTTAGGTACAGTTATCGAACAGATCAAATCTCAATCTAAGTATCAATTTTTCTATGACGACAAGCTCGCTACTATGGCAGTGGAGAATGTCAAAGTGAAGAATGCATCTATAGAAGATGCCTTGAATGCTATCTTGAAAGGAAAAAACATTTCTTTTAAAGTAGAAGATAACATTGTTTATCTTTCAGAGAAGTCTGCTGCACCGCAAGAAGGTAATCAGCAAGGTAAAGAACGGACCATTACCGGGCAGGTATCGGATGATATGGGACCTCTTATCGGTGTGAATGTATTAATAAAGGGTACAAGCATTGGGTGTATCACTGACCTTGATGGTAACTTTACGCTGACTACTACTGAGGCAAATCCGGTGGTACAGTTCTCCTATGTGGGTTACAAGCCACAGGAGGTTGCAGCCAAAGGGCAGAATGCTATCAATGTGATGTTGGAAACTGACTCACAACTGATAGAAGAGGTGGTGGTAACGGCTTTGGGTATCAAGCGTGCAGAAAAAGCATTGAGTTATAATGTAACTCAAGTAAATGCAGAGTCAGCTTTAGCTGTGAAGGATGCGAACTTTATCAATTCTTTGAATGGTAAGGTTGCCGGCTTGAATATCAATGCTTCTTCTTCAGGTGTCGGTGGTGCAAGTAAAGTAGTGATGCGTGGTTCCAGAGGAATTGAACAGTCTTCAAATGCACTTTATGTAATTGACGGTATCCCTATGTACAGTCTAAGTTCTGCCGGTGGTTCAAGTGAGTTTGACTCACAAGGTACTACTGAGGCTATTGCCGATATTAATCCGGAAGATATTGAATCGATGTCTGTGTTGTCAGGTGCTGCCGCTGCCGCTTTGTATGGTAGTAACGCTTCCAATGGTGCTATTGTTATCACGACTAAGAAAGGTGCAGCAGGACGTGTTTCTTTAACAGTATCTAGTAATACTGAGATGTTGAATCCTTTTGTGATGCCCAAATTTCAGGATTGGTATGGTACATCAGGTACTGACGGAAGCTGGGGAACCCGCTTAAATTCCAGCAATCGTTATGGCTATGATCCAAAAAGTGATTATTTCCAGACTGGTATTATTGGAACGGAAACTTTCTCGCTATCTACCGGTTCTGAGCATAATCAAACTTACTTATCAGCTGCTGCTGTAAATTCTCGTGGTATTGTCCCTAATAATAAATATGAACGTTATAACTTTACATTCCGTAATACGACTCAGTTCCTGAACGATAAAATGAAATTGGATGTAGGTGCACAATATATAATGCAGAAGGACCGCAATATGACTAATCAAGGTATTTATGCCAATCCTGTAGCTTCTGCTTATTTATTCCCACGTGGCAACGATTGGGAAGAATATAAGATGTTTGAACGCTATGATCCAGTTCGTAAATTATATACGCAATATTGGCCACAGGGTGGTGGTTCATATCGTTTGCAGAATCCTTACTGGATTAACTACCGCAATTTGCGTGAGAACGATAAAGATCGTTATATGTTGAGTGCATCTTTGTCTTATGATATTTTGGATTGGTTGAATATTGCCGGACGTGTGCGTATTGACAATTCCATGAATACTTATACTCAGAAGTATTATGCTTCTACAGAGCCGACTATTGCCGAAGGTTCTGAAAACGGTTATTATGGTGTAACTAATACGCGTGACAAGCAAGCGTATGCCGATTTTCTGATTAATATAAACAAACGTTTTGGTGAAAACTGGGCACTGACTGCCAATATCGGTGCTTCTTATTCAGATACTCGTTCTTCAGCGATGGGAGTAAAGGGACCTATTCCTGTTGATGGATTGGCTAATTATTTCTCTATAACTCAGTTGGATAAACAAACTACTAAACGTGAAGAAAGCGGTTATCGTGAGCAGACACAATCTATCTTTGCTTCTGCCGAAGTTGGCTATAAAAGTGCTTATTATCTGACACTAACCGGACGTAATGATTGGCCTTCACAGTTGGCAGGCCCAAAGTCTGTACAGAAGGGGTTCTTCTATCCTTCAGTAGGTGCTTCCGTTCTTCTTTCCGAGATATTCACTTTACCAGAAAGTATCTCTTACCTTAAACTGCGTGCTTCATGGGCGTCAGTAGGCTTGCCTTTCAAGCGCTTCTTGGCTTATCCTACTTTCGAATGGGATAGCTCAACCGGTAAATATAGCACCAAGTCTGCCTATCCTTTGTATGACTTGAAGCCTGAACGTACTGATTCATGGGAAGTTGGTCTTACCGCTCGTTTCTTGAAACATTTCAATCTGGATATTTCATTCTATAACACCAAGACGTATAACCAGACTATGGATACCCAAGAACCGGCTACCGGAGGTTATAGTACCTTCTATGCGCAAACTGGTAATGTACGCAACCGTGGTGTTGAACTTTCCTTGGGATATAAGAATACTTGGAATAAGTTCACTTGGAATACCAATTATACATTCAGTGCCAATAAAAACAAGATTCTTAGTTTGATTGACGGATATGTACATCCGGTAACTGGTGAAGTCGTTTCCAAGTCACAATTGGATATGAAAGGTTTGTCACATGCTCACTTTATATTGAGGGAAGGTGGTTCTTTGGGCGATCTTTATTCCATGTCTGATTTGATGCGTGATGCAAATAATAATATTTATGTGGATGCCGACGGAGCTGTTAAGAAAGAAAATCTGAATGATGGTATTAAACTGGGTTCTGTATTCCCGAAAGCTAATATGGCATGGCGCAATGATTTTCAATATAAGAACTTTGGTTTTGGTTTCTTGCTGACGGCTCGTTTGGGTGGCATTGTTTATTCGGCTACACAAGCTACTCTTGATGCTAATGGGGTATCTGAAGCTTCGGCTATAGCACGTGATAATGGAGGTGTTGTCATCAATGGTGGAGATATGGTTGATGCAGAAAAGTGGTACACGGCGATAGGTGCCGACAGTGGTATTCCGCAATTCTATACATATAGTGCTACCAACTTACGTTTGCAAGAAGCATCCGTCAGTTATACTATTCCCAGAGTAAAATTGAAAAACGTGATGGATATTACCCTCTCATTGGTGGGACGTAATCTGTGGATGATTTATTGCAAGGCTCCTTTCGATCCGGAAGCTGTAGCTTCTACGAGCAACAATTATTATCAGGGTATGGACTACTTTATGATGCCAAGCTTACGTAGTGTGGGATTCAATTTGAAACTTAAATTCTAAAAGATTGAAAAGTATGAAAATAAATAGTACAATAGCAAAATTCATGGCTGCGGGAGCAATGTTGTTCGGTAGTGTGGCTTGTACAGGAGATTATATAGATTATAATAAGAATCCCCATGAACCGGGTTTGGAAGATATGGTACCGGATGATTATCTGTTCAGTGCCCTTCTACTGAATATGCAGGATGTGATGATGCCTGAGCAGGAAAACTTTGCCCAATATGTGAGTTGTCTGATGCCGGGTGGATTCTCTGGTTACGTGGCTGACTCAAACTTGGGTACTGGGTGGTCGGGGCGTTATGCCACTTATAATCCGTCTGAAGATTGGCTGAAAATACCTTTTTCCGACTTTTATTCTAAGTTTTACCCTAACTATTTTCAGTTGAAAGAACAGTGTACTGACGAATTGTACCTTTCATTGGCTGAATTGTATCGTATTTGTACAATGATCCGTGTAACAGATACTTATGGACCGATTCCTTATTCTCAGGTAGGTGTGAACAATGCCTTGAAGTCTGCTTACGACTCTCAGGAACAGGTTTATACAAAAATGTTAGCTGATTTGGATAATATTATTGACGTACTAACTACTTATTCTGCCCAAAACTTCAATCCTAGTGGTGATCGTATTTATGATGGTAATACGAAGGCATGGGCTAAATTTGCCAATTCAATGAAACTTCGTATGGCTATGCGTATTGTATATGTCAATGAAAACCTTGCAAAGCAGAAGGCGGAAGAAGCTGTTAATTCAGAAATAGGTGTAATGACTGCTAACTCGGATGGCGCTTATCATAAAATTGTAGACCATAATCCATGGGAACGTTTTATGCCGAACTGGAAAGATGCCCGCATTTCAGCTGATTTGATTTGCTATATGAATGGTTACAGCGATCCTCGTCGTGGAGCCTACTACGGCATATCAACATTTTCTTCAGAAGGTGCTTATAAGGGTACAGAAGATTACGTTGGTTTGCGTCGCGGTATCAGACAAGGCCAGTTCAACTCCTGGTCACAGGGCTGCTCTTGTATGAAGGTGACGGTGAGTGATGATATGCTAATCTTTCCTGCTTCAGAAGTTACTTTTTTGCGTGCGGAAGGCGCTCTACGTGGTTGGAATATGGGCGGAACGGCTAAAGCTCTCTATGAGGAGGCTGTCAGACTTTCTTTTGAAGAACGCGGAGTTTCCGGTGTAGACACGTATCTTACTAATTCTACCGGGATTCCTACAGTTTATAAAGACCCGCTAAAAGGGCAAGACGGACAGAAATATGATTATTCCGGTTCTACCAATTCTACGGTTACTGTTGCCTGGGATGAGGCCGATGGCTTTGAAACAAAACTGGAAAGGATCATTACCCAAAAGTGGATTGCTATCTTTCCGAGTACTATGGAAGCATGGTCTGAATATCGTCGTACTGGATACCCTAAGTTGATGCCGATGGTACACAATCTGAGCAACGGTGTAGTGAGCGATGCCGAAGGAGCTCGTCGTTTGCCTTATCCTGCAGATGAGTATCGCGAGAACCGTGAAAATCTGGATGCTGCCGTTTTGGCGCTGACTAAGGAATCAAGTAATAAGAAGGGTGATACAATGGCAACCCGAATCTGGTGGGATTGTAAGCCTGCTAAATAATCACTCAAAATAATCATTGAATAGTATGAAAAGAAATAAAAGTAATAAGATATTTGGAGCGTTGCTTCCCATATTGACTATGGCTTTATTGGTATCATGTACTGATGTTGAAAGTATCGATATAAATCGCCCGGGACTCGAAGAACAGAGTCCGGAACTTTATGCCAAATATTTGGAGAACTTGAATACATATAAACGTTCTGATGAGCATAAAGTGGCGTATGCATGGTTTGACAATAGTGTAAAAGCACCTTATAGTCGTGCTCATCATATTTCGGATATTCCTGATAGCTTGGATGTTGTTTCGATGATGTATCCGGCAGATTTGGCCGAATTCGAGTTGACAGATATGGCTACTGTACGTAGAAAAGGTACAAAAGTGGTTTATACAATCAGTTTTGACCGTATACAGAAAGAATATACAGATAAAGTGAAAGAGGGGGTAGAGACAGGCACTTTTAGTGTTTATTTGAAGGCAGAAGTAGATAGGCTGATAAGTTATGAATCTTCTTTTGACGGTATAATTGCAGAATACAAAGGAAAAAATCCTATTTATATGTCTGCGGCTGATAAGGAAGAGGCCAAGGCGAATCAGGATATTTTTTGGGGAGCGGTTATGGCCTGGAAACAAGCTAATACAAATAAGTTGTTAACTTTTCAGGGTTATCCGGAGAATCTGATAGGGCAATCTGTACTGTCAGAATGCCGCCATATCATTCTGGCAACGGATGACGTAGATGCTATTGAGGAATTATCGGTAGTTGCACGTAAGGCTATGCTTTCGGCTGGTACCCCGACAGATCGTTTTGTAGTGGCGGTTTCGACTATCTCTATGGATGCTGCCGATACCAAAACCGGATTTTATGAAAAGGCAAGAGCTATTAAAGAAGCTGCTTATTGGATTACGGAACCCTCTGCTGACTATACCAGAGCTGGTATTGCGATATACAACATTCAGAATGATTATTATAATGCTGATGCTATATATCCATGTGTGAAAGAGGCTATTAATATTATGAATCCTTCTCCTCGTAAATAAAAGAATAATATTATGAAACTGAAAAATTTATATTTAGTATCAATAGCATTATTGGCTGGGATGTTTGCAGCTTGCAGCGATGATACTGAGAATTTCGATAACCGTGTGTATATAAGCACTTCTGTCAAGGCCAGCACTGTACTGCTGAAGACAGAAACAGCGGAAGGTCAATTCCAATTGGCTTTGGCTAAACCTGAAGAAAAAGATATAAACGTGTCTTTAAAGGCCGATATGTCTTTGGTTGAAATGTATAATGCCGTTTATTATGATAATGCTCAGAGTCTGCCGGCGGAATACTATTCTTTAGAGAATACAGAACTTGTTATTCCGGCAGGTACTGTTACCTCGGAGGCTGTAATGGTAAAATTCAAGAATCTGTTAAGTTTGGATAGTGAGCAGGTATATGTATTGCCCGTAACTATTGCACAGGCAGGCATTGATGTTTTACAAAGTGCACGTACCATGTATTATGTCTTGAAGGGTGCCGCATTGATAAATGTAGTGGGTAATATTACCAAAAATTCTATTCATGTAGATTGGAAGAGGCCGGAAGTGGCTAATAATCTGAGACAAATGACAGCTGAAGCATTGATCCGTGTCAGCAAGTTCGACAAGATGCTTACGACGATTATGGGCATTGAAGGACAGTTCCTGATACGTATCGGAGATGCTGGCATTCCGCAGAATCAGTTACAGATAGCCAACCCTGATCATAATGTAACCTCTGCCGATCTGGCTATTCCTACGGGAGGGTGGGTTCATATTGCTGTGACATATGATGCAGATGCCAAGAAGATGATAGTTTATATTAATGGTAAGAATAAACTGGAAGATACGGTAGATGCTGGTGCTGTAAACTGGGGGCAAACCATGACAGATGAAGGGAATGGTTTCTGGATTGGTCATTCTTATAACCGTGACCGTTGGTTGGAAGGTGAAATTTCAGAATGTCGCATCTGGAACAAAGTATTGACTGCGGACGAAATCAATGCTAAAAACCATTTTTATTTGGTGGAACCTGATTCGGAAGGACTGGTGGCTTACTGGAAGTTTGATGAAGGAACAGGTCAGACAGTTACTGATTATACAGGTAACGGAAATAATGGGATGGCTCTAGACCCGATTTCCTGGGTTGAAGTGGCATTGCCTGAGAAATAAATCATTTTCTTTAAATAAAAAAACAGATGCTTATTATGAAATATCTGAATAATATAAAATTAAGTTTGGTGACTGCCGTATTTGTATGCACCGGAACAGTCTTTACTGGCTGTGAAGATGACCTTACAATAAGTGGGTCTACTGACAAGTTGGAGACTGTGGACGGTGTATATGGCTATGTAAGGTCTGCAGCCGGAGCGCGTGAACTCACTCCAATTACTCTATTTGGAGATAAAGCGGGAACAGGACATCTTTTCTTTGAGCTGACTAAGGCAGCAGAGCAAGATGTTACGGTGACTTTCAAAATAGACAAAGATGCTTTGGAAGCATATAATGAGGCCAATAATACATCTTACGAAATGTATCCGGTTGATAAATTGAGTTTAGCTAATGATGGTAAGATTACAGTGAAGGCCGGTGAAAAGAAGTCTGCTTCGATGGAATTGAATATCAATGCGGGAGGCACGATAGGTACAACTTACGCTGTAGCTGTTTCGGCTACAGCAGACGGTGGTGCAACTGTTTCTACCAATAATCAGACATACATTTATTTGGTAAAGCCACAACCTGCATATCCTGTGCGTGGAACTGCTCGTGATGTTAAAACACTTTGTTTTGTAGAGGTGAATAATGAAAATATTCTGAACTGCGGTGAATATACGATGGCTAAGGATGGGACTCCTTTCTTTGATGTAGTCAGCATTTTTGCCGCTAATATCAACGTGGATAGTAAAACGGGACGTGCGCATATATTTTGTAATGATCAAGTTTCTTTCTTGTTGAAGAATGCTGATCAGATTATTCGTCCTTTGCAGGCAAAAGGTATTAAGGTGAATATGACTATACTGGGCAATCACGATGAATCCGGTATGAGTAGTTTATCTAAGGAAGCTGCCGAAGATTTTGCTAAGGAATTGAAAGCTTATGCTGATATTTATGGTTTGGATGGTTTTGATTTTGACGATGAGTATTCAAATTATTCGGAGAATCCAAGTCCGGGGTTTGAAGAGCGTTCCAGTGCAAATTATTGCCGTTTGATATATGAGTGCCGTAAGATTATGCCTGACAAATTATTAGGTATTTATGAATATCTGCTATATGATGCTCCTAACGGTTCTGTGGAGGGCAAAAGTGCAGGTGAATTGGTGGATTATATGTGCTATGGAACTTATCAGAGATATGCGAAAGGGCGTGAGGAAAACTTTACAGGGTTGCCTAAATCCAAGTATGGTCCTTATTCATTGAAAATCAATAATGAGTATAATGGTGGCTGGAGTGGTTTTAATCAAGAAACTATTCAAAATTTGAAAGATGCGGGATACGGTTTACAGGTGTTCTATAATCCTGAACCCAGAATTTACAGTTACGACCATTACTTCACAGCAGTATCAAAAGTGTTGTATAATGATGAAGTGGAGTGGACTGGTAAGTATTACAATAGAACTGATTTTACATCTATTCAGGGAACGAAATTGGCTTATGAGTCTTATCTCGGTGAGTGGGCAGCTACTTCTAGTAATTCTTTGTACATATATATCGATGAAGATAACAATCCACGCTGGTGGGATTGGAGCGGTTCGCAAAAGTTCAATGTCCGTATTGAAGAAAAAGAGGCAGGAAAGAGTTACTATATTTATGGTTGGGGTACTTATCCTGAAATTACTGAGAAATACCCCTTGGTAGCTGAATATGATGCAGTCAAAGGCTATATTTCCATTTATCCGCAGGTGATTCACGAAGGTGATGCTGCTGACCCCGAGACTTGGGAAGTACATTGGGGAACTTATGCCGGAAGTGGCGCTAATTGCTATTGGAGAGCTTATCCTCAATATGCTAATTATGCCATTGAGGGTAGTATCAATCTGGACGGTTCGTTCGGTCTTGTGGGAGTGGGTAATCGTTGGGGACTTGACCCGTATCATGAAGTGGATGGTACGCTGGTAGTGCCCCATATGGATGTGAAATATCATATTACAGAAAACTACACATTGGTGAAGAACTGATAAGATTAGTGTTTAACCTTTGTCAATACGAGCCTTGTCTTGACCTCAGGATGAGGCTCGTAATATAATCAGCAATATGAAACAGCATTTTATATCATTAGTCCTATTTTTCTCTTTTCTGTTGAGCGGTTGTATGCCTCTCAAACAGACAGAGGTCACTTCTCCCAATGGGCACATCCGTTTAGCCTTTGCTTTGGACGGTAATAATCGCATGACTTATCAAGTCAGTGTAGGAGACACCGTCTTCATCGCCCCTTCTTTATTAGGTTTCACAGCCAAGGACGGAGTGAATCTTGCCGAAGGTTTCAAGGTCATAAACACTGACTTCACCACCTATGACGAAACCTGGACGCAGCCTTGGGGAGAAAACAAAACCATCCGCAACCATTACAACGAAATGGCTGTCCACCTGTCCGATACGACAAATACCCAATTAACCCTGCGCTTTCGCATCTTCGATGATGGATTGGGATTTCGCTATGAATATGAAGTTCCCGGAGTTGACAGTATTTTGGTGACAGACGAACTGACTGCGTTCAATATAGTACAGGATGGCATCTCATGGTCCATACCTGCCAATTATGATACTTATGAGTTGCTATATCGTACACAGCCTGTCAGCCGGATAGACAATGCCAATACTCCCATGACTTTCAAAACCGGAGGTCTATATGCCAGCATCCATGAAGCTGCATTGACCGATTTTCCGGAGATGACCTTGAAGAATACGGGAAACTGCAATTTTAAATCCGAACTGGCTCCTTGGCCGGACGGCATAAAAGCCCGCTTCAACGGAGGAAGCTTTAAGACACCTTGGCGCACCATACAGATTGCCCCGAAAGCAGTCGGGCTTATCAACTCCGGTCTTATCCTGAATCTGAACGAACCCTGTGCGCTGGAAACTACCGACTGGATACGTCCGATGAAATATGTAGGTATCTGGTGGGGAATGCATCTGGGAGTGGAAAGTTGGGTGATAAATGATCGTCACGGTGCCACAACAGAGAACGCAAAGCGGTACATCGACTTTGCAGCGGCCAACAACATCGAAGCAGTGATGTATGAAGGCTGGAATGAAGGTTGGGAAAACTGGGGCGGTTCTCAGACGTTCGACTATACCCGTCCGTATGCCGATTTTGATATAGAGGAAATTGCCCGCTACGCCCGGGAAAAAGGAGTCGGGATTATCGGACACCATGAGACGGGAGGCAATATTATAAATTATGAGAAACAACTGGATAAGTCATATAAATGGTATGCTGATCTGGGCATTCATTCTGTGAAAACCGGTTATGCAGGCGGACTTCCCGACGGACACAATCATCACGGGCAGTATAATGTGCGTCATTATCGCAATGTTGTAGAAACTGCGGCTAAATATCACACCACCCTCGATGTGCACGAACCCATCAAGGACACCGGAATTCGACGTACATACCCCAATATGATGACCCGTGAAGGTGCCCGTGGCATGGAATGGAATGCTTGGAGCGAAGGTAATCCGCCGGAACATCATGTCATGTTGCCTTTCACCCGTTTGCTTGCCGGACCGATGGATTATACGCCGGGCATATTCGATATCATGTACGAGCGTGCCAAGAACTCTCCTTATCGCAAGCAGTGGAATATGAAAGACAGCAAAGATTGCCGTATAAACTCTACGCTGGCGAAGCAAATTGCAAACTGGGTGATACTTTATTCTCCTTTGCAGATGGCTGCCGATATGATTGAAAACTATGAAGGTCATCCAGCTTTCCAGTTTTTCCGTGATTTTGATGCTGATTGCGACTGGTCGGAAGCTTTGGCGGGTGAGCCGGGGGAATTTGTGGTTATCGTACGCCGGGCAGGAGAGAAATACTTCCTGGGTGCAGCTACGAATGAGGAAGCCCGTGAAGTCACTGTCGCGCTGGATTTTCTGGAAAAGGATAAGACGTACCGGGCGGTCATCTATGCCGATGGCAAGGATGCTGACTGGGTGACGAATCCTACGGCCTATGAAATCATAGAGAAGCAAGTGACCGCTACTGATATTTTATCAGTGAATATGGCGAAAGGGGGCGGACAGGCCATTACCTTTATGCCACTTTGATATGAATATGTAATACTATTGAGATATGAAAAATATGAGATTTAATTCCATGATGATGGGTGGAATTCTGTTGCTCGGGATGTATGGTTGCACTCCGAAAATGCAGGACTATTCATCGTACGTCAATCCGTTCATTGGTACGGGAGGACATGGACATACCTATCCCGGGGCTATAGTGCCTAACGGAATGATACAGCCCGGTCCGGATACACGCATTTATCAGTGGGATGCCTGTTCGGGTTATTATTATGCAGATTCTACCATTAACGGGTTTTCGCATACGCATCTCAGCGGTACGGGCTGTGGAGATTATGGTGACGTATTGTTGATGCCTACCGTGGGCAGGCAAGATTATCATGCGATGGGAGAGGAGAGTCAGCAGATGGCTTATGCTTCCGCTTTCTCTCACGAGAACGAGACGGCCCAACCCGGTTATTATTCGGTATTTCTGGAGCGCTATAAAGTGAAGGCCGAACTGACCGCTACCCGGCGGGCGGCTATTCATCGTTATACTTTTCCGAAAGCGGAAGATGCGGGATTCATCCTTGACCTGGATTACAGTCTGCAACGCCAGACGAATGAAGAAATGGAGCTGGAAGTAATCAGCGACACCGAGATACGCGGGCGTAAGAAGACGGTATATTGGGCTTTCGACCAATACATTAATTTCTATGCCAAGTTCTCCAAACCTTTTACCTATACTTTGGTGACCGATTCTATGGCATTGGACCAAGGCGGCCCGTTGCTGCCCACAGCTAAAGCACTGTTGCAGTTCCAGACCGGGGCTGATGAACAAGTCCTTGTGAAGGTCGGAGTTTCTGCCGTGGATATGGACGGAGCACGCCGGAATGTGGAGGCTGATATACCCGAATGGGACTTTGACGGTGTGCGCAGTGCCGCCCGCAATTCATGGAACGATTATTTGTCGAAAATAGATATTGAAACCAACGATGATGATCAGCGGATTATGTTCTATACCGCACTTTATCATACGGGTGTGCAACCCAATCTGTTTACGGATGCCGACGGACGCTATCTGGGCATGGACCTGAAGCCCCACCAAGGCAGTGTGGAAAATCCTGTCTACACGGTTTTCTCATTGTGGGATACTTTCCGTGCCTATCATCCCTTAATGACGATTATCGATCCGGATTTGAATCAGGCTTTTATCCGTTCGCTCATCCTGAAGCAGCGCGAAGGCGGCATCTTCCCTATGTGGGAACTTGCAGGCAATTATACCGGAACCATGATTGGCTACCATGCCGCATCCATTATTGCTGACGCCTACACAAAAGGCTATCGTGATTTTGATGTGCAAGACGCATACAAGGCTTGCATCCGTGCTGCGGAATATGACACTACCGGCATCCTGTGTCCTCCGCTGGTATTGCCTCATCTGATGCCGCAAGCCAAATACTGGAAGAATAAAATAGGCTATGTGCCTTGCGATAAAGACAACGAATCGGTGGCCAAAGCATTGGAGTATGCTTATGATGACTGGTGCATTTCGCTATTGGCGGAAGCTCTGGGTGATGGCCCTAATCGGGAAAAATATGCCGCATTCGCCAAAGGATACCAGGTTTATTTCGACGCTTCCACTCGCTTCATGCGCGGACTGGACAGTGAAGGCAACTGGCGTACATCTTTCAATCCCCGTTCTTCCAATCACCGCAATGATGATTATTGTGAAGGTACCGCTTGGCAATGGACCTGGTTCGTGCCTCATGATGTGGACGGATTGGTAGATCTTATGGGAGGCCGGGAGGCTTTTATCGGCAAGCTGGACTCTTTATTCATCGCTCCTTCGGCTATGGAAGGTGAATCGGTATCCGTTGACATTTCAGGTCTGATAGGGCAATATGCGCATGGAAATGAGCCAAGCCACCACATCGCACATCTATATAACTATGTCGGTCAGCCTTGGAGAACGCAGGAATTGGTGGACGAGGTGTTGCACACACTCTATTTCAATGATCCGAATGGATTGTCGGGCAATGAAGACTGCGGTCAGATGTCGGCGTGGTTTGTTCTTAATGCAATGGGATTCTATCAGGTATGTCCGGGCAAACCTGTGTATTCTATCGGCCGCCCCTTATTTGATAAAGCAACCATTCACCTGAAAGGCGGGAAGACTTTCACCATCGTAACACATAACAATAGTCGCGAGAACAAGTATGTGCAGAAGATGGTCCTGAATGGTAAAGAACTGAATGCGCCCTTTTTTGCACATCAAGATATGATAGACGGTGGTACTCTGGAATTAACGATGGGCGGTGAACCGCTGAAATAAAAGTCAAATAGGTATGAGTCGAAATAGTCGTAATCCGATTTCCTGGGTACCCACCGTCTACTTTGCTATGGGGCTTCCCTTTGTGGTGCTGAATATGGTATCTGTACTGATGTTTAAAGGCCTGGGCATCGATGATGCGCAGATTGCTTTGTGGACATCACTGATTATGTTGCCCTGGACACTGAAATTCCTTTGGAGTCCGTTCTTGGAGATGTTCAAAACGAAGAAATTCTTTGTAGTGTTGACACAACTGATTACGGGGGCAGGCTTTGCCCTGGTAGCGTTGGCGTTGCATCTTCCGGCTTTCTTTGCTGTATGTATTGCTTTACTGGCGATTATTGCTTTCAGCGGGGCAACGCATGATGTTGCGACCGATGGTGTTTATATGTCAGAATTGAATAAGCAGGATCAGGCTAAATATATCGGTTGGCAAGGTGCTTTCTATAATATTGCTAAGATTGTCGCATCCGGTGGGTTGGTTTGGTTGGCAGGGTGGTTGCTGAAACACTATGGGGGAGTTCCAGGAGCGGAGGAGACTGTTCGTCATGAAGCCACTGTGCAGGCTTGGATGACGGTTATGTTCATTCTGGCTGTTGTAATGGTATTGCTGGGAGTGTATCACATGCGTATGTTGCCTTCGGGAGGCACTGCTGCCACGGGCACGACATCCGGCAAGGAAACCTGGAACCGGTTGGTGGAAGTTATCCGGAATTTCTTTCAGAAGAAACATATCTGGTATTACATTACTTTCATCATTCTTTATCGTTTGGCCGAAGGCTTTGTCATGAAGATAGTGCCGTTGTTTCTGAAGGCGGAACGTTCAGTCGGTGGTCTGGGACTGGGAGAACAGGAGATCGGTTTGTACTATGGTACTTATGGGGCGGCTGCATTTGTGCTGGGTTCCCTGTTGGCCGGCTATTATATATCTCACAGAGGGTTGAGTCGCACGCTGTTTTCACTGTGTTGCATTTTCAATCTTCCGTTTCTGGCTTATACGCTACTGGCCATTTATCAGCCGGAGAACGGCATGTTGATAGGCGGTGCCATTGTGCTTGAATATTTCGGTTATGGTTTCGGATTCGTAGGTTTGTCGCTGTTTATGATGCAGCAAGTGGCACCCGGTAAGCACCAGATGGCTCATTATGCTTTTGCTTCAGGCATCATGAATCTGGGTGTGATGTTGCCGGGTTCTATCAGTGGCTTTGTCAGTAACGCGTTGGGATATAAGACATTCTTCATCTTCACGATGTTTGCTACTATTCCGGCATTCCTGATAACGTATTTTGTGCCGTTTACCTATCCGGATGAAAAGAAAAAATGATATTATTAACAATATAAATAAGAAGAATTATGGACAGTAAAATTATAATGCCTTGGGAAGAACGTCCTGAAGGTTGCTCAGATGTCATGTGGCGCTATTCTAAGAACCCGGTTATCGGGCGTTACCACATTCCGAGTTCCAACAGTATTTTCAACAGTGCGGTAGTTCTGTTCGGAGATGGGTTTGCCGGTGTGTTCCGTTGTGACAATAAGTCGGTGCAGATGAATATCTTTGCGGGCTTTAGTAAAGACGGAATCAATTGGGAGATAAATCACGAGCCCATCAGCTTTAAGGCGGGGAATACGGAGATGATAGAGTCCGAGTATAAATATGATCCGCGTGTCACCTGGATTGAAGATCGTTATTGGATTACTTGGTGCAATGGTTACCACGGACCTACAATTGGTATCGGTTATACATTCGACTTCAAAGAATTCTTCCAGTGCGAAAATGCCTTCTTGCCTTTTAACCGCAATGGGGTACTTTTTCCGCAGAAGATAGATGGTAAATATGCTATGTTGAGTCGTCCGAGCGACAACGGTCATACACCGTTTGGAGATATTTACATCAGTTACAGTCCGGATATGAAATATTGGGGAGAACACCGTTGTGTGATGAAGGTTACTCCTTTCCCCGAAAGTGCATGGCAGTGTACGAAGATAGGGGCAGGTTCTGTTCCGTTCCTTACTGAAGAGGGCTGGTTGATATTCTATCATGGAGTTATTACTACTTGCAACGGTTTCCGCTATTCTATGGGAGCAGCCATTCTTGATAAAGAGAATCCTGCCAAAGTGTTATATCGTACCCGTCCGTATCTGCTTGCACCTGCTGCTCCTTATGAATTGCAGGGAGATGTGCCCAATGTAGTATTTCCTTGCGCCTCTTTGCAGGATGGAGATAAAGTAGCTGTATATTATGGCGCTGCCGATACAGTTGTTGGCATGGCCTTTGGCTATATTTCGGAAATCATAGAATTTACGAAGAAAAACAGCATTGTATAGTTAATCCCTTAAAGAATCAGTCGACTATGAAACGTATTTTATTGGCTTACACACTTTCTGCCCTTTGTCTGCTTCCGGCGTTTGCCGGAGGTGGAGAGGGGGCTTTACCTATAAGCTATGTCAATCCTTTCATCGGTACTACCAACTTTGGAACTACGAATCCGGGAGCGGTCTGTCCCAATGGAATGATGTCCGTGGTCCCCTTCAATGTGATGGGATCGGAAGATAATAAGTATGATAAAGATGCTCGTTGGTGGTCTACTCCTTACGAGTATCACAATTGTTTTTTCACCGGCTATTCGCATGTCAATCTGAGTGGTGTAGGGTGTCCTGAACTGGGATCTTTATTGCTGATGCCTACTACGGGTGAATTGTCCGTAGATTATAAAGAGTATGGAAGTCGTTATAAAGATGAACAGGCTTCTCCGGGATATTACAGTAATTTCCTCACTCGCTATAATGTAAAGACTGAGGTGTCTGCCACTCCCCGCACGGGTGTTTCACGTTTTACGTTTCCTGCCGGACTGAGTCATGTATTACTGAATTTGGGTGAAGGACTGACGAATGAAACCGGTGCTTTCTTGAAACAGGTGAGCGACACCGAATTTGAAGGTATGAAATTATTGGGAACTTTCTGCTATAACCCCCAGGCGGTATTTCCCATTTATTTTGTAATGCGTGTCAACAAGCAACCGGCATCCAGCGGTTATTGGAAAAAGCAGCGTCCCATGACCGGAGTGGAAGCTGAATGGGATCCCGACAACGGACGCTACAAACTTTATACCCGTTATCGTAAGGAAATAGCCGGAGATGATATCGGTGCTTTTCTTACTTTCAACACGACGGAAGGTGAACAGATCGAAGTGCAAATGGGAGTTTCTTTTGTAAGCATTGAGAATGCCCGTTTGAATCTGGATACAGAGCAAAGTGGAAAGAATTTCAGTCAGGTATTGGCTGATGCCCGTATGCGTTGGAATGAGGATCTTTCGCGTATCCTTGTCGAAGGCGGAACGGAAGAACAGAAAACTGTCTTTTATACTGCTCTTTACCATACATTGATACATCCCAATATCCTGCAAGATGTCAATGGTCAGTATCCCGCCATGGAAAGTGATCAGATTCTGACAACAAAGGGAGAGCGTTACACTGTTTTCTCGCTTTGGGATACGTATCGTAATGTTCACCAACTCCTTACGTTGGTTTATCCCGAACGTCAGTTACAAATGGTGCGTTCCATGCTCGATATGTATCGCGAACATGGTTGGCTGCCCAAATGGGAACTCTACGGACGTGAAACGTTGACTATGGAGGGTGACCCGTCTATTCCTGTCATCGTTGATACCTGGTTGAAAGGCTTACGTGATTTTGATATCGATCTGGCTTATGAAGCTATGTATAAATCTGCCACTTTGCCCGGTGCCGAGAATTTGCTAAGGCCGGATAATGATGATTATATGTCATTAGGATATGTTCCTTTGCGTGAACAGTACGATAATTCAGTTTCTCATGCATTAGAGTATTATATTGCAGATTATTCTCTTTCCCTGCTGGCGGATGCATTGGGTAAACGGGCAGCGGAACAGGGTAAAAAAGCAGAAGCGCGGAAATATCAGGCTGATGCCCGTCTTTTTTATAACCGTTCATTGGGATATAAACACTATTATAGTAAGGAATTTGGTACTTTCCGTCCCATTCTGCCTGACGGTCAGTTCTATTCACCTTTCAATCCGAGACAGGGAGAGAATTTTGAACCGAATCCCGGTTTTCATGAAGGATGTGCCTGGAATTACAGTTTCTATGTTCCTCACGATGTGAAAGGGCTTGCCCGTCTCATGGGTGGACAGAAACCTTTCATTGAAAAACTTCAGCGTGTCTTTGACGATGGTCTCTATGATCCTGCCAATGAACCCGACATTGCTTATGCTCATCTCTTTTCTTATTTCAAGGGCGAAGAATGGCGTACGCAAAAAGAGACTCGAAGGCTTTTGCAGAAGTATTTTAAAAATGCTCCCGATGGTATTCCCGGTAATGATGATACCGGTACCATGTCTACCTGGGCCATCTTTAACATGATAGGATTTTACCCCGACTGTCCTGGTGATCCGTATTATACCCTTACTACGCCTGTATTCGACAAGGTGGTGATTCGTCTTGACTCTGATACTTGGGGAAGCGATAAGCTGGTGATAGAAACCGGGCGCCCTTCAACAGAGTCTTTATACATTCGTGAGATGGAGTTAGGAGGGAAGAAATTATCCCGCTACCGTATCAGTCATGAAGAACTGGTAAAAGGTGGAGTGCTGAGATTTATACTTCGATAGTATAAAGAAGAGAAGATAAAAACAACTTTGATCAAAAAAACGGGTGATCACAAACCACTTGCGATCACCCGATATTTTCATTGTTTTCGTGTTTAGGTAATGTTAGTAAAGAGAGAATTTATAGTATTTTATTTCATAGGTTCCACTGTATAACCTTTTTCTTTCAATAGCTTCAATACCCCATTTGTTCCTGGCAGATGTCCTGCACCCACTACAAAGAGAGTAGGGGTTTCTTTCATGATTGAAGGCATTTTCTCAATCCAGGCTTTGTTGCGGTTGTCTAACAGATCTTCCATTTCTCCCGGTTGAGGGTCACAAGAGTTGCCGTCACGCTCTTCCATCAGTTTCAACATTTCGTCCAGGTTTTGAGCTTTATAGGCATTGTTCAGGCGTTTGGTTTGATCCATAGCTTTATCGATGTCACTTACTAAACAGTAAAGCAGATTTGCCTGGCGTTGCAATGTCTGACTATTGAGCAGTACGTTGATTTGTGATATCGGAGTTTCCAAACCGCCTACTTTCTTGCCACTCTGTATAGCTTGTTGTTGGAAGTAAGTATCCAGTTGTTCTTGTGGATTGAAACCACCCAAATGCTTCATACATAAAATAAGAGTCAATTGCTGGGTGATGAAAGCCGGTTTCATTTTAGCTAACATGGCAATATCCGCCATCAGGTTTTCTTTTACAGCCTTACCTACTAACTCATATTGTTCGGGGGTGAAGAGAACTTGAAGAGTCGTGTCTCCCGCCATCATCATGTTTTGCTGCATCGTTTGCATGAATTCAGGAGACATTGCTTCGGACATAACTACTTCTCCATATACTTGTGAAGTACCGTCTACTGCCTGTGGCAAGCCGGCAATGCTGTCTTTTATGCTTAGCGGAGCTAAATGGTGCGTTCCTAAAATATATGAGGGCTTTTCCAGGCCGTTACCGGATATTTTCCAGAGTAACTGCGCATTGGCATTCAGTGCGATGCCGATAAAAAGGAGAATACCTAAAATCTTTTTCATTATTTTTCTATTTAGAGTTCATTTGAATATTGCTTGTTATTTTACTCGTCCTCCGCGAAGCCAGTATTGCGTGTAGTATTGCTCGTTGAGACTGCTGACAATAACTCCTTTACTTGTGCTGGCATGTATGAATTTCCCATTTTTAAGATAGATACCCACATGGGCCACTCTTTTCTTGGACGCACGACTGGTGAAAAACACCAAATCTCCCTCACGCAGGTTGCGACGGGAGACTTTATTGCTTTCTTTGAGTTGTTCATCGGTGCTTCTGGATAAACGGATGTTGTATACCTGCTTATAGAGTTGTGATACCAGTCCGGAACAATCTGTTCCGCGTTTGTTGTCACCGCCTGCGCGGTAGGGGACACCTATCCACTCCGCAGAGGCTATGTACAATTTGTGGTTATCTTCCTTATTTATGTCTATTCCCATGCGGACAGAAGCTTTTGCCAGCGCTTTGTAGTCGAGACGAGGTGCTGATGTATGGCAAGAACTTAAACTAAAGGTCAGTCCGATAAGTGCAACTATATAAGAGAGGTATTTCTTCATGCTTGTTCCTCTTTCTCTTCCGGTTGAACAATTGTTTCCTGAACGGGCGTTTCCTGAACTGGCACTTCTTGAATTGCTGTTTCCTGAGCCGTCATTTCCATTTTCTCTTCTTCAATTTCTTCTTCTACTCTGACATTAAAATAGTCTTCAAGCTCTTTTTCAGCCGAATTATTCTCATTCTGAATATCACGGATAATCACTCCATTCTCCATCAGAGCAATACGCGGACACACATCCACCGTATGGTTCAGGTTATGACTTGAAATAATGACTGTGGCATGGTGATCTTCATTGTATTTTTTCAGCAGGTGCTTGATGATGGACTGTGAACTCGGATCAAGGAAATTGAACGGTTCATCCAGGATCAGCAATTGCGGATGATGCAGCATGGCGGAGATAATACCTATTTTCTGCTTGTTTCCGGCAGAGAAGTTACGGATGAATTTCTTTTGTCCGAGGACTTCGTTACTCATGAAGCGTTCAAATGGAAGCAGACGTTCGTCTACCTCTTCTTTTTTCAGACCGTACATTTTACCGATGAAGTAGAAATATTCTTCGGGAGTGAGGTAATCAATCAGGAAACCATCATCGATGAAAGCACCTGTGAATTGTTTCCAGTCTTCATTTTTGGATACATCGATGTCATTGATTGTCACATTTCCCAGATCTGCCTGTAGCAGGTCCAGTATCAGACGGAAGAGGGTAGTCTTACCCGCACCATTGTTGCCTACCAATCCTAACATATCGCCTTGGTAGATGCTATATTTCTCGATATCTACGGCTTTCTTTTCGCCGAAGTTTTTTTGAAGTTGGTTAATCTCTATCATATTCGTTATTATTTTTGTCTACTATCGTGAAATCCTTCCATATTCTTATATCGGCGCTTCATAAAGCGATGATATACATTCCGTAACCACCATCTTGAAGTTGCGATGAATAGTATGCCGACAACTAAGAGAATCCATGGGGTTACTTCTTTGCCCACCGTCGCATTCAGTACGAAAAATAGTAGCAACGGCACTCCGAATGCACCTCCTGAAATGAGGTTCTGCAAACCGGTACCCACATTTTGCCGTCCGGTCATTTTGGCGTTTAGGTCGAGCGTCTTGTTGTTGTACACTGCCAACTGAAACAGACAGAAGTATACGGCACCCGGAACGAATATAATCCAAGCGATGCATTCCAATACAGATACTTTACCCGTCACCATACCCGGTATCATCAGCACAAACGGGATGATGAGTGCGATGCTGTACAAGATGTATTTGGCACGCAACAATGAATAGATGGACTCCTTGCGGCTCATCAGTCCGTCAATGTAGTTGCCTTCGTAGCTCATCAGCGGAGAGAGGAACAGAATTCCGAAGATGATATAGTTGTAAAGTACGAAGAAGTCGCGGGAGCCACCATCGTAAATATCAGAAAAACTGATGGTAAGACTGAAAATCAGTACTATAGCGGTAACGGAATAAAGTGACTTCCTGCACACCTTGTTGCGTAGTAGCAATTTCAACTCCAGCCGGATGTATTCGCCTATTTCGCCATAACGGTCCAGGAACTTGTATTCGGATACTGTTTTTACTTGAACGGTAGTGTCTTCTGTTTTATTCAGTTCATTGTAGACCAGTTTTTGCATAATGCTCCGGTTGATGAACCACATAAGGGAAATGGCTACCAAGACACAGATAAATGTGAGTATGTTTCCCGTGATAAATCCTTCACCCAGATCAATGAAGAAACCGAATAACGGACTGTCATCTGGAACGAAAAGTGCAGCTGCAATACCTCCGTATACGACTATCGGCAAGAGAACCCACCAGATGCGTTCGTCCATCAGCGTACGACATAGCAGATACCAGTAATTATTGAATACGATGAGCAACCAAATACCAATGCAGTAAGTCAATACACCTCCTATTCCGTAAAATTTGGTAACAGTGATAATGGCGAACGGAACGAACAGGAAGAGCCAAAGCAAATTAAAGCTGTTAAGTCCCGAGCGTAGGAGCAGGAAGTCGATAAGACGACTCCTTTTGATGGGGAGCAGTAAGTATGGTTTAACTTCCTGTGTCGGTGTTTTCAGGAAGGGTAACCGCAAAAGGAAGTCCAGGGCGAGTATGAAGATCAGGCCGCTGTTCATTACGTGATAGGCTTCTTTGGCGCCTCCGTCGAAGGCGAAAGCGAATGTTGTTCCGAAGAAAATGAGATACCCTGCCCAGAATACACTCATGAAGTACATCCAAAACTTTCCGAACTTACTTTTCTCGTACATCGGATGCCGCTTTTCAGCTAACTTTCCGTGTCTGCGTAGCTCAAGAAATAGATTCATGCTGTTTAGTGATTAGTTGTTAGTGATTAATGGAGTGATTAGAAGGTAGTGATTAGTAATAAGTAAGAATGCACTCGCTTATCACTAATCACTTATCCTTTATCACTATTTGTTGGGTACCGTCATGGTTACCTCGATTTCATTTCCTTGTTTCAACAGGTCAGATACAAACTTTTGAATATCTTTAGCTGTGATGCTATTTACGATATCCGTGTATCCTTCTGTCATATCCATGCCATAATAGAAGTAATCGTTCAGATTATTCATCCAGTATCCGTTTTCTTTCTGGTTGTCGGCATACTTCTTCAGCATGTACTCTTTTACTTTCTGCAAGTGTACGTCTGACGGTCCTTCGGCTGCAAGTTTCTTCAACTCGTCTACTACAATACCTGCCAGTTTATCTTTCTTAGCAGGATCGGTCTGGAAGACAATCTGCAACAATAATTGTTCTTTCGGATACTTCTGTAAGTCGCCAAAACAGTTCACACCATATGTACCACCTTCTTTTTCGCGTACTTCTTCAGTATAAACCATATCAAGAACCTGAGTTGCAAAGCTCAGCAAAATGTCATTCTTTAGAGTATAAGGAGCTCTACCGCTGTACAGGAATACGATTGTTGCTGTAGGAGTTTGTTGCTCTTTGGCATATTCATTTTTGTACACACCTTTGCGTATACTCATCTTCGTATCTTTGAAGGTCTCTTTGCGATTGATGGCAGGCAGTGCACCTAAGTATTCGGCAATCAGTGGTTTGGCAGTTTCAAGGTCAATGTTTCCGACAAAGTAGAATGTAAAGTCGCTGGCATCTTTGAAACGGTCGTTGTACATTTCCAGAATACGGTCGTAATCAATCTGATCCACCATTTCCGGTTTCATCATTACTACACGCGGGTGATTATTGTACATTGCTTTCTGTAAAGAGTCGTTTATAGAAGAAAGAGGATTTGCCTGCGCACTTTCCAATTGGGCTTTCATACGGTTTTTAAAAGATTCGAATGCTTCCGCATCTTTACGGGGAGCGGTGAAGGTGAGATATGTCAGCTGCATCATAGTTTCAAAATCTTTTGGTGAGCAGGTACCGAATACATTCTCTGTGGTAGCACCCAGACCGGCATTGACGGAAACTTTCTTGCCAGCCAGTACTTTCGTCAAGTCTACTTGGCTGAAGTTACCCAAACCACCTACAGCTATTACGTTGTCCATAACAGCGAAGTTCAGTGCGTCTTTGTCGGGGAAAATGGATTTACCACCCAGACTGGTACCTTTCATGCGGATTTCATCAGCTTTGAAATCAGTCTTCTTTACATAGACAGTTACACCATTTGAAAGAACTAATTTTGTACTACCATAGATATCGCCTTCTTTCTCAGAAATGATTTTACCACCTTTCGGAGCTTCTTTCATCAGCGGTTCGTCAGATACTTTGTCTACGTATGCTTGCAGGTCGAGATCTTTCATACCTTTCAGTAAGTTGATAACTTCTTCTTTTGTCGGGTATTTCAAGCCTTCTTTTGCAGGACCGGCAATTATAACTACTTGATTGCTATCCGGAACGAGTTGCTGCATTACCATATTCATGGCCTGTAAGGGAATGTTAGGAGCCAGTTGGTTCATCATAGCGTACTCAGCTTCAATCCCCGGGATAGGCTCGCCATTCAAGAAGTTCTGTACATATTCTCTTACGTAAGAACCGTGCTTGGTCTTTTCGCGTTCGTTGTAGGCAGACTCTAAACTCTGCAAATAGTTGGCGCGTGCGCGTGCATATTCTGATTCGGTAAAGCCGAAGCGACGTGCACGTTCAGTCTCTTGTAGTAAAGTTTTCAAGGCTGTTTCAATGCCGTCGGCTTTACTTGAGGCAGAAAGTGCGAAGGCTTCTTTGGTTTTGGCGACAAAGAAGTCGCTATAGTAACTGCTTGCGCGGGTAAACGGTGGGTTAGCACTTTGCACCAATTCGCTCAGGCGGGCGTTCAACATACTACTGATCATGCTCGTCATATATTGTGAAGCAAGGTAGCCTACATTATTCTTTTCAGAATCAGGAGTCGCATCTTGCTTGAAGTAAATCTCAATTGATGGGTCGTCTACTTCCTTATCTGTACCGATAGCTACGATGGGTTCCTTATTATCAGCAACAGGATAGTAAGTGCGTTCTGCCGGATTTACCGGTTTTTGTACATCGGCGAATACTGCCTTTAGTTTAGCTTCTACGGTGTCTACATCGATATCACCTACGATAACGATACCTTGCAGATCAGGATGATACCATTTGTGATAGTAATCGCGGATATCTTTATAAGGGAAGTTGTTGATTACATCAATAGAGCCGATAGGCATACAATCTGCATATTTGTCACCCTGATATATAGTTGGGAGCAGGTCAGTGTAGACGCGCAACATACCACTGTTGCGGCTGCGCCATTCTTCACGGATCACACCACGTTCTTTGTCGATTTCATCGTCTTTGAGTAGGATATAGTTAGACCAGTCGTGCAGGATCAGCAGACAGGAGTCCAATACACCGGTGCGGTCAATCGGAGCATTACTGATGTTGTAAACAGTTTCGTCTATGCTGGTATAGGCATTTAAGTTAGTACCAAATTTGATACCTACGGTTTCGCACCAAGGGATGACGCCGAGGCCTTTGTCATCACCGGGGAAATTCTTAGTACCGTTGAAGGCCATGTGTTCCAAGAAGTGGGCGAGTCCGCGTTGTTGCGGTTCTTCAAGAATGGAACCTACTTTCTGGGCAATATAGAACTCAGCCCGATTTTCGGGTAATTTGTTGTGGCGTATGTAATACGTCAGGCCATTGTCTAATTGGCCGATACGGACATTTTTGTCCACGGGAAGGGGCGGAAACTGCATTTGCTGCGCTACCGCTTGTTGGAAACCGACACATAGAACGAATGCTACTGCCAGTAAACTGTGAAATAAATGTTTCATGTTGATGAAAATTAAAATTGTTTCTTGACCTATTTGTCGAAGAGGGAGAGGAGAAATCACAGGAAGGATATATTTTTTATATGAATGATAATTTAGCGGCAAAGCCGCTAAATTATCATTTTATCGCCTCACGAATCCGTACCAGTTTCGTCAGTAGTCCTTCCAGTAAATCGAGCTTCAGCATATTGGCACCATCGCTTTTGGCTATTTCGGGGTGCTCATGTGTTTCAATAAACAATCCGTCTACACCGACCGCAACACCGGCTTTGGCAACGGTTTCAATAAGCTGCGGCATACCACCTGTCACTCCGCTTGTCTGATTGGGTTGTTGCAGAGAATGTGTAACATCCAGAATGACCGGATAACCGAAGGTTTGCATTTCAGGAATGCCGCGGTAGTCTACAACAAGGTCTTGATATCCGAAAGTTGTTCCACGTTCGGTAATCATAACTTCCTTATTTCCGGCTTCTACTACCTTTTCCGCAGCAAAGCGCATGGCGAGTGGAGACAGGAACTGTCCTTTTTTGATGTTAACCACCTTTCCTGTTTTTGCAGCAGCTATCAGAATGTCTGTCTGGCGGCAAAGGAATGCTGGTATTTGCAGTACATCTACATATTCGGCGGCCATTGCGGCTTCTTCTGCAGAATGTATATCTGTAACAGTAGGCACACCAAAAGTATCGTGTACTTTCTGTAACACTTTCAACGCTTTTTCATCGCCTATTCCCATAAATGAATCCAGGCGTGAACGGTTGGCCTTGCGATAAGAGCCTTTAAATACATAAGGTATTTGTAATTTCTCCGTGATATTTACCACACGTTCGGCAATACGCATTGCCATCTCTTCTCCTTCAATCACACAAGGACCTGCCAATAAAAAGAAATTTCCGGCAGGATTATTCTTTAATTCAATCATAAGTAATTAGTGTATAGTGCTTAACGTTAATCGTTATTCTTAGTTGGGTATAATCAATGTTATCGCTTCATGCATAATTCCGATGTCCAGTGGAAAATGCCGGTCGAGAATACGTCCGTCCAAGTCCACCGAAGCATTTTGTGCACGTAGTACTTTTACTTTCTGGGTACGGTAAGGCATCACGACTTTATGATTCAAAATACGTCCCTGGATAAGCATCCACAGTCCTGATACGAGTTGTAACAGCTCCGGACGATAGATAACGGATACATCGAGCCAACCGTTATACGGCACGGCACTTGGTGCTTGTCCGTATCCCCATGCACTGCCAATACATACCGTCATGATACGTCCCCGGATGTGTTCTCCGTTTATTTTGAGATGCATCCGGTAGAGCTTCCGTTCAAAAAAAAGTGAGATGAGGGCCATGAGATAGGACAGGAATTTCACTCCCCAGAAACGTTTGGTCTGGTCGGAAATCTTCACGATACGGGCTCCTAAACCAATGTTGATTGCATTGAGGAAATAGCGTGTTACATGCTTTTCACCATCGTAATAGTTGCAAAATCCGACGTCTATCTTCCGGCGTCGGTTATTTATGATGCAATCTACGGCATCTTTGTATTCCGAAGTCATTTCCCAGTATTTGGCAAAGTCATTTCCGATACCGTTGGGAATGATACCTATGGCGATTTCTCTTTTATCTTCTGCATTGGACGACATGATACCGTTGATGGCGTCGTTTAGTGCTCCATCACCGCCCACCACAACAATGGTGCGGTATCCATTATTGGCAAGAATGCCGGCTAAACGTTCCACAGATCCGAACCCTTCAGACTGCACATAGTCATAAGACACGCCTCGGCTGTCCATATATTCTTTGATTTCTTTCCACCGTTTCTGCACTTTCCGCGTGCCGGCTTTGGGATTGTATATCACTCCCCACTTTTCGGGTTCTACGCTCATATTGTTATCTCTTAGTAAAGTCCTACATAATCATTTTTGTACTCTCCTCGCAGTCTTTGTCTTTGTTGCCCCAAAGATACTAATTCCCTGCGAGTTTTGCTTGTACAAAAGCAATCTTTTCTTCCATAGGCAGCCCGGCATCCATCCAATGGATAGTAAAGCCGCGTCGTTCCATTCCCCGGAACCAGGTCATCTGCCGTTTGGCAAACTGATGAATAGCAATCTCCAGTTCCCTGTACATCTCTTCGTATGTCAGTTTGCCGATAACGTACAGGGTCAGGTACTTGTATTCCAGGCCATAATAGATAAGATCATCCGGTTGGATACCCTGTTCTATCAGGCGTCGTACTTCATCTACCATCCCTTCGTCCAGACGTTGACGCAGGCGGTTGGATATCTTCGTACGGCGTAATTCCCGGTCTATATCTACACCAATGATAAGGCTGTTCAGTTTCGGGAACGCCCGTTCGTCTACCGGTGTATGTGCATAATATTCTTCTATCTCAATGGCCCGGATCGCTCGTTTTACGGTGTCGACATCTGTAGTATTATGCAGGGCTTTGTATTGCTTCAGCATCTCAGTCAGTTCTTCCAGGGATTTATCGGCAAGGCGTGCGCGTAACTCCGGGTTTTCGGGAACTGGCAGCAACTTATAGCCCTTCAATACGGATTCCAGATACATACCGGTACCTCCACACAAAACGGGAAGTTTCCCTTTTTGTTTAATAGTCTCGTACGCTATCAGAAAATCACGCTGATATTCAAAAACATTGTATTTATAACCCGGGTCGGCAATATCAATCAGATGATAGGGGATTGGTTTACCATTTACAGTGTAGTCTACCAGGTCTTTACCTGTACCAAGATCCATACCACGGTAGATTTGCCGGGAATCTGCACTGATGATTTCTGTGTCAAGAACATCTGCCAGTGCTGCGGCGAAAGGAGTTTTACCGGAAGCGGTAGGACCTAATATAGCTATCAAATCATAGTCAGGCATAAGTCGTTTTGATTATTTTTCTACAAAGATAATGCAAACCGAAAGCAATACAAAATAAGCTTGATTATTTTTAATGCTAAAGTGCAGCTTGTCTTCGTTTTAAAGCTAAATATGAAAAAGGAAGTGAAAAAGAGAATGCCTTCTCTTAAATGGTGTTATAAATGCGTTGTTTTCGCACACGGAACTTGCTACTTTCAAAAAAGTGCGTACCTTTGCACTGTGTTTTTCATAGTATTAGATTTAAGGTTAACAAAGGTTGGAGTACAGCGGTACTCCTTTTTTTTATGTCTATACCTCATCTCTTCAATATTGAAATATTCATTTCATTCATACCTCATTTGTATACCATATTCATATGCTGTGTGGATATGTTACATCATTGAAAGTATATGTAACAGATATGAGAAAGTATGTAATACCAGTATAAATACGTGTAGCGCAATGATGCAGATGTATTCCAGGGAATTGGATAAATTTGCAGAAATAAAAAAAGAAATGATATAGGGAAATTAGGTAAAGGTAAAATGAAACTTCAGTTTTCAGTGAATAGGTTTACCAAATTAGGTTAGTTAATTATTTTTAGGTCTGTGAGGTTGTGTTTGTGAAAACACAACCTCATTTATATGGTGATAAAGATGTATATTTGCAATACTAAAAGTATATGCCAAGCTATGAAATACATATTGATTCTGCTACTTCTGTTGATTTTTCCACTATCCGGTATTGCGGAAAAGCATTGTGTCTTTACTCCAATTAACGGAACGCATGGATTGTCCGGAAATAAGGTGCGCAATATCACTCAGTTGCCGGACGGGCGCATGATGATAACTACGGAAGGATTACTGAACTTATATGACGGTACTAATTTCAGTTACCTGCACTATGATCGGGAAGATATCTGCCGTTTATCAGATTATTCCGGATTTCATCACGAATATATAGATGCTCACGGATATATGTGGCTTAAAAATCAACGCCAACTGATGGTGGTGGATATAGGACGTGAATGCTTTATTGAGCGACCGGACAGTTTGCTGGCTTTATGGGGGATAGATACTCCGATGAAGGATTTTTTCATGGATAAGACCAAGGATTTATGGGTCATAACGGATAAGGATGATTTGGTACGCATAGATAAGACAACTCTGCAGGCAAGTACTTTTCTGAATCGTGTTTCATTGATTGGAGATACCACCGATCAGGTTTATGATCTTGGGGTGTTGGACGGGAACTTATATCTGTTCTATCGTTCCGGTTTATTGATTTGTTACGCTATGGAGTCACAAAAGGAAATATATCGGCAGAAACTGTCGGATGAACTTCCTGAAGGAGTGTATGGGAATACATCTTACGTAGTGCCGGGAACGAATACTTTCTACCAGTTATGCAATGGTAACAGAGGCGGGGTAATGTTGGCTTATGATGTAGAAAGAAGAAAATGGAACATCGTGTTGCAGACAAGCTATTGGCTGAATTACCTGTCTGTTGATAAAGACGGAAGCATATGGATTAGTTGTCATAAAGGATTATGGAATATAGATGCGGGGCTGGAAAGAAAACAATATATACCAACCTTGAAATTAGTGGACGGACGCAATATAAATACAGAAGTGAGTACGCTTTACAATGACAGCCAAGGTGGCATGTGGGTAGGGACCTTGAACCGGGGAATCCTGTATTATCATCCGGACCGTTTCCGTTTTCAGAATATTGGCAGGACATTGTTTCCCGTTACGGAAAATATAAATCTTTATGTAACTTGCATTGCAGCACAAAACCAGGAGAATATGTGGGTGGGGACCCGGAAAGGACTATTCTCCTATCATCTTTCTAATGGAGACATAAACTTATATTCCAAGGAATTGTCCACTGTCAATTGCAATACCCTGTTTAAGGACAGTCGGCAACGTACTTGGTTGGGAAGTGTCGGACAGGGACTTTATTGTATGCTGCCGGATGGAGAAACCAGACATTATCCGTTGTCCGGCCAGACAATTCATTCCATTATGGAGCAACCGGACGGAACTTTGTATTTATGTACTGAAAACCAGGGTTTCGGTACATTTACTCCCGAAACCGGACAATATGAAAAGGAGCAGGGAGTACCTCAGACGGAGAATTTGACTGTCTACCAATTGGCATCTTTGGGGAAGGATCGTTTAGCAGGTATTACACGGAAAGGTTGGTTTGTTTATGATTGTACCCAAAAAGAATATACCTTTAACCCCAGTTTTCATGTATGTACTTCCATCTTTGTAGACCGACAAAAGCAAGTTTGGATTGGTCTGGAAGATGGGTTGTTGCTTTGCAACATAGCTACCGGACAACAAAACACGTTTCATACCACGGACGGCTTGGTCAATAACTCTATCCGTTCCATCATTCAAACACAAGATCATGCTATCTGGGTATCTACTTCTAACGGGATAACACGTATCACTGTAACAGGAGAGGGAGAACAGATACGATATTCGTTTGCTAATTTCAATCGGTACGATGGTGTGATTACGGATGAATTCTGCGAGCGGTCCTCTTTTGTCGCAGAAGATGGAACTCTCTACTGGGGTGGCATTAATGGATTTAATAAGTTTGTTCCGCTTCATACCACAATGGAGCGGGCGTATGCCGCACCTTTATTCGTGGGCTTTGATCTGTTTGGTGAACGTGTGGAAAGTGGAAAAATGTATCATGGTAACAGGATACTTCAACGCCCCATAACCTTGACCAAAGAGATTATCCTGAACTATGATCAGAACTTTTTCACTTTAGAGTTTTCTGCCTTGAATTATATCAATCCCACACAGACCTATTATCGTTACCAACTGACGGGTATTGACTATTCGGAACGGGAAATCCGCTCTTCTGATGGTAAGGGTACTGCCACTTATACTGACTTGCCGCCTGGCACTTACACTTTCAGAGTGCAAGCCGCTGATAATAGTGAGTCGTGGACGGGAAAATATGCGGAAATTGAAATAACCGTAAAAGCTCCGTTTTGGAAAACCACTTATGCTTATCTCTCTTATTTCCTGTTCGCAACGGGAAGCTTGATCGCCCTAGTTTTTGTATATATACGACGCAAACGCCGAAAACTGGTACGTGAACAAAGAGAGAAACTGGATGAAATGAAGTCCACTTTCCTGCAAAACATCAATCAGGAACTGGCAGAACCTATCAATCGTATAATCTCTCCCTTGGATACCATTTTAAAACATACGGATGAAGGCAGAACCAAACTGCAATTGAAGGAAATACAGAATAATGCCGTAGAGCTGAAAGAACTGGTTGACCAGCTTTCGGAAGGAGTCCTGTCCCCTCTGTCGCCTGCTGAAAATGAGTTGGCTTTGGAAGAACTGTTGATGAATATGCGCCAGTTGCTGGAACAACAGGAGAAAAGGAAAGAACAACTGAAAGCAACTCCGGAAGCTGCGCCGGACAACTCCTTGCTATCGGCGGCCGATGAATTGTTTCTTCGTAAGGCTTTGAAATTTGTAGAACAGAATCTGGACAATCCCGAGTATTCAGTAGAGGTATTGAGTCGGGACATGGGAATGGATCGCACGGGGCTGTATCGAAAACTGGTTTCAGTGGTAGGAAAGACACCGACAAATTTTATCCGTTCCATTCGTCTGAAACGTGCCGCACAACTTTTGGAAGAAGGACATACGGTGGCCGAAGTTGCCGACCGGGTTGGATTCAGTACATCCAGTTATCTGAGTAAATGTTTTCAGGAAGAGTTTGGTATGCGTCCTTTGCAGTACGTTAATAGTCTGAAAGAACAACCGAAATAGTCACATTTCAACGAGATTGTTGCTTCTTGCAACATTTGTACCACGTGTTTTATAGGCTTCAGGCTACTTTTGCCCTCATAATTCAATTTTTAAACGAAATATCATGAGAAAAGTAAAAGTAGGAATTACCGGTATATTTCTTTTAATATCCGGTTTACTGATGGCGCAAAATGTGAATAGGACGCCACAGGGTGTAAAGGTAAATGTGGCGGAAGGAAACTTCAATGCAGAAGTTATTTTTTATTCTCCTTCTATTGTCCGCATAGTGAAGTATCCTTCGGTAAAGGAGCAGATGCCGGACAAAGAAAGTCTTTCCGTAACATTGGTGCCGGAACAAACTAAGATTGATTTTAAGGAACAGGGAGATGATGTCAGACTGAAAACGTCTGATATGATTGTTACTTTAAACAAGACCGATGGAACGGTACGCTTCACCGATACAAAAAACAACGAATTACTGGCAGAAAAGGGAACCCCTTCTTTTTATCCGAATAAGGGCAAAGCCGATAAGGGCACTTATAAAGTTCGCCAGGCCTTTATGCTTGAAAAAGAGGAGGCTATATATGGATTGGGAATACTTCAGAATGGTAAAATGTCGCAACGTAACCAACGGAAGTATCTGATGCCGGGCAATGTGGAAGACGGAATTACCTTCTTCCAGTCCGTGAAAGGCTATGGTCTTTTCTGGGATAACTATTCTCCGACTAACTTTGCTGATGATGAGAATGAGACTTCATTTGAATCGGAAGTTGGTGATTGCACAGACTACTATTTCATGTATGGTGGAGATGCCGATGGCGTAGTTGCCCAAATGCGTACTCTTACCGGACAAGTACCCATGTTCCCTTTGTGGACGTATGGCTACTGGCAGAGCAAAGAGCGTTATAAAAGTCAGAATGAAGTACTGGGCGTACTGAACAAATACCGTGAATTACAGATTCCCCTGGATGGTATCGTGCAGGATTGGCAGTACTGGGGTAGTAACTACTTGTGGAATGCAATGGAATTTTTGGATGGTAATTACTATAATCCCCAGCAGATGCTGGATGAGATTCATGCAAAGAATGCGCACATGATTATCACGATCTGGTCTTCATTCGGTCCACAGACCAAGCCTTATAAGGAGCTGAATGAAAAAGGACTATTGTTTAATTTTAGGACTTGGCCTCTTGCAGGCAATGATACGTGGCCTCCCAGAGAAGACTATCTGTCGGGCGTGAGAGTTTATGATGCCTACAGCCCCGTTGCACGTGATATTTACTGGAAACATCTGACTCGCCTCTATGATTTGGGTATGGACGGTTGGTGGATGGACTCCACCGAACCAGATCATCTGGATGCAAAACCCGAAGATTTTGATACACCTACCTATTTAGGTTCATTCCGCAAAGTACGCAGTGCCTATCCGTTGATGGCCGTAGGTGGTGTTTATGATCACCAACGCGCTACTACTTCAGACAAGCGTGTGTTTATTCTTACCCGTTCAGGATTTGCCGGGCAGCAGCGCTACGGATGTAATGTATGGTCGGGTGATATCGTTTCTACTTGGGAATCATTGCGTAAACAGATACCTGCCGGGCTGAACTTTACCCTTACGGGAAATCCCAACTTCAATAGTGATATCGGGGGCTTCTTCTTAGGCCATTACAACAAGGGATGGAATGATGGATCGGCTACAAAGAATCCGTCCTATCAGGAATTATACGTACGCTGGGTACAGTTTGGAGCGTTCAATCCGATGATGCGTTCGCACGGAACGGAAGCTCCGAGAGAGATTTATCAGTTTGGAAAGAAAGGAGAACCCATTTACGATGCTATCGAAAAAGCTATCCGTTTGCGTTATTCTCTGTTACCTTATATATATTCTACTTCCTGGCAGGTCACCAATAAGCAGTCAAGCTTTATGCGTGCGTTGATGATGGATTTTGCCGATGACAAGAAGGTGTGGGACATGAATGACGAATATATGTTTGGCAAGTCCATCCTGGTGGCTCCGATTGTGGAAGCGCAATATACTCCGGAAGTGGCAGCTACTGCATCGGAAGAGACAGGCTGGGACAGGGATGACAATAAAAATAAGAGCAAAGGCAGCATGACAGTAGACTTCACTACAAAGAAAACTGCAAAGGTTTATCTGCCCGCAGGTACTGTATGGTATGATTTCTGGACTAATGAGAAATATGATGGCGGCCAGGAAATATCAAGAGAAACGACTATTGATATGATTCCACTTTACGTCAGAGCCGGAAGTATTGTTCCCATCGGCCCCGATGTGCAATATGCGACAGAAAAAGCCTGGGATAATCTTGAGTTGAAAGTGTATGCAGGTGCGAATGGCAGTTTCACCCTTTACGAAGATGAGTTTGATAATTATAACTATGAATCAGGAGCATATACGGAAATTCCTATGACATGGAATAATGCTTCCCGTACGCTCACTATCGGTGCACGCAAGGGAAAATATAACGGCATGCTTGAAAAACGCCAGTTTACGGTGAAGACAGTGGACGGCAACAGCAAGACGGTTACTTATACTGGAAAGAAGGTGACGGTAAAACTCTGACCAGATGGAGTAACTTCACTTTGAGTGTGATGCCTATCATCAATGGTATTGATGGTGGGCATCATCGGCATTGTTGATAGGCTAAGGCCAGGGGACATGAGTGATGGAGGTAAATCAAAGGTAAGATGCAGGTTTAGGGCCGACCAGAGCCATTTTTTGAGCGGATGTTACATCAATGTAAGTTTATGTAACATGAAAAGACGGGATGTAACATTGACCGTAGCAAATGGGAACACGAAGATTCGAAAAGTACTTTGTAATGAACTATCTTTGTACAAAACGAAGGTTAATTAAAAAGTATCTTACCATGAAAACAAGAATTAGTTGGATTTTTTATTGTTTAGTAAGTTTCATGTTACTTCCCTCTTTGTCGGCGGCAGAGCGTTTTGTGACAAATGAGAGTAATGGTTTTACCTGGATACAGCAAGGAAAGGCGTATCCGATACTGGTAGACTCGCAGGAAGATAAAGGTGTACTGAGGGCTGTTGCCAATTTGCAGACAGATGCAGGTAAAGTGACAGGCGCTACTCCGGAAATTATTCATTCCCCATCCGGTAACCGTATACTGATTGTCGGTTCTGTTGAAAATAGTTCCTGGATCAAACAGCTGGTGCAGGCAGGAAAGATCCCAGCTGCAGATTTGAAAGGGAAACGTGAGAAGTACATTCTTCAGACGGTGAAGCAGCCCGTGGAAGGAGTAGAAGAGGCAATTGTCATTGCCGGTAGTGACAAGCGGGGAACTATTTACGGTATTTACGAGCTTTCCCGGCAGATGGGTGTCTCTCCCTGGTATTTCTGGGCAGATGTTCCGGTGGAGAAGCATAATATTATATCTATTAAAGAAGGTGTATATACCGATGGTGAACCGGCAGTGAAGTACCGCGGTATTTTCCTGAATGATGAATGGCCCAGCTTAGGTGGCTGGGCGTCTGCTACTTTTGGTGGGTTCAATAGTAAGTTCTACGAAACGGTGTTCGAACTGGTGCTTCGCCTCAAAGGAAATTTTATGTGGCCCGCCATGTGGAACAGTGCTTTCTACGATGATGACCCGATGAACGGTCCGTTGGCCAACGAAATGGGAATTGTGATGAGTACTTCCCATCATGAACCGATGGGACAAGCTCAAAAGGATTGGAAACGTCGTGGAAAAGGAGAGTGGAATTACACTACGAACGGTGCCGTGTTGCGCGACTTCTGGCAGCAGGGGATGGAACGCTGCAAGGATTGGGAAGCGGTGATCACTCTTGCCATGCGTGGCGACGGCGATGAACCGATGAGCGAAGATGCCAATATCTCCTTGTTGCAGAATATCGTGAAAGATCAGCGGAAAATCATAGAGAAAGTAACCGGTAAGAAGGCTAAAGAAACTCCGCAGGTATGGGCGCTTTATAAGGAAGTGCAGGATTATTATGATAAAGGTATGCGAGTGCCCGACGATGTAACGTTGCTGCTCTGTGATGACAACTGGGGCAATGTACGTAAATTGCCCGACTTGAAAGCGAAGCCTCGTAAAGGTGGTTACGGCATGTATTATCATTTCGACTATGTAGGGGCTCCCCGTAACTCCAAATGGATAAATATCACTCAGATACAACGCACGTGGGAGCAGATGATGCTGACCTATGACTATGGCGTGCGCGAATTGTGGGTGGTGAACGTAGGTGACTTGAAGCCGATGGAATATCCTATCACCTTCTTTTTAGATATGGCCTGGGAACCGAAACGTTTCAATGAAAATAATCTGTTTCAGCATACAGTGGATTTCTGTCGTCAGCAATTTGGCGGATACTATGCCGAAGAAGCGGCTCGTCTGATCGACACTTATACTAAATACAACCGTAGGGTTACTCCGGAAATGTTGAATGACCGGACTTACAGCCTGGAAAATTATAACGAATGGCAAAGTGTAAAAGATGAATACGCTGCATTGTGTCTGGATGCCTTGAAACTTTATTATCTGATGCCTGCCGAATACCGGGATGCTTTCGATCAACTGATACTTTTCCCGATACAGGCATGTTCCAACTTATATGATATGTACTATGCCGTGGCAATGAACCGTAAACTGGCAGAGGCCAATGATGTGAAAGCCAATAAATGGGCGGATAAGGCGCGTGCTTGTTTCGAGCGCGACTCCGTGCTGACTTATCATTATAATCATGTAATGAGTGGGGGCAAATGGAATCATATCATGGATCAGACTCACATCGGATATAGATCCTGGAATGATCCGAAGCGCAATATAATGCCTAAAGTGACCTTTGTACCCGAGCCCCGTATAGCTCCTGCACCACCTGTGTTTGTAGAAAAGGATGGATATATATCTATTGAAGCAGAACATTATACCCGTTCAGCAAATGGTACATCTGCTGATTGGATTACGATTCCTAACCTGGGACGTACCTTGTCAGCCGTCACTACTTTGCCTTCCACAGCTACTCCGGGCGAAGATATGTATCTGGAATATGATTTTGAAACGGAGAAGAGTGGTGAAGCAACAGTTATCGTACGTTTCTCTTCGACATTGAATTTCAATGATTATAAAGGACTGCGATATGCGGTTTCACTGGATGGCGGTGACGAACAGATAGTCAACATCAACGGTGATTATAAAGGTGAACTTGGCAGATTGCAGGCGGAGCACATCATCACTACCCGAACGAAACATTTGCTTGATAAGAAAGAAAAGCATACCTTGCGCATCCGTCCACTTGATCCGGCACTTGTCATGCAGAAGATAATGATTGACTTCGGAGGTTTGAAACCTTCTTTCCTGGGAGCGCCGGAGAGTTCTGTGAGAAGGGAATGTTTTTAAGGAACTCCCATAACTCCTAAAAAAAAGATTATGAAATACAGATTTGCTTTATTGATAGTACTGGCCTGCATTTGTTCTGTGTTGGCTGAGGCTAAAGTGAAACTCCCATCCGTTCTTTCGGATGGGATGGTATTGCAACGTGAACGTCCCATTAAGATATGGGGAACGGCTGATCCGGGTGAGAATGTGGTTGTCACGTTCAAGAAGAAGAAATACACGGCAGTAGCCGATGAAAATGGCAAATGGCTGGTAACACTTCCTGCAATGAAGGCCGGTGGCCCTTATGAGCTGACAGTGAACGAAATGACAGTGAAGGATATCCTGATAGGAGATGTATGGTTGTGCTCGGGACAATCGAATATGGAACTGACGGTGGCGCGTGTAGCGGATATGTTCGGTAGAGAGACTGCTACTTACGAGAATTCAATGGTCCGCTATGTCAAGACTCCTTATGGTAATGATTTGCATGGTCCCAAAGAAGACATATCCCAAATGAACTGGACAGCGTTGAATCCGCAGGTTGCCCAGTCTTATGCCGCATTGCCTTACTTTTTTGCAATAGAGATGTATAATGAGACGAAAGTTCCTGTTGGCATTATCAATTCCAGTTGGGGAGGAAGTTCCATTGAAGCTTGGATGAGTGAAGATGCGCTTCAGGCATTTCCGAAGAACCTGCGCGAGCGGGATATCTATAACTCCGACGAATACAAGGCCTTGATGAATAAAGCGGGAGGAATGATGTCGAGATTCTGGAGTCTCTCTTTATATAAAGGTGATGAAGGCCTTCATGCTCCGGTTAAATGGTATGAACCGGAATTGAATGATTCCGACTGGGAGGAAGTGAATATGTTATCTTATCAGTTGGGCAGTAAGGATGGCTATCCGGTAAGCGGATCGCACTGGTTCCGGCAGAACATTCGCCTTACAGCCGAGCAGGCTGATAAAGATGCCATATTGCGTTTAGGCTGTATGGTAAATGCGGACTCTGTGTATGTGAATGGTGTTTTTGTAGGCACTACTTCCTATCAATATCCGCCGCGCATTTATAAAGTTCCTGCATCGGTGTTGAAAGTGGGAGAGAATCTGGTAACGGTACGTCTTATTAATTCCGGTGGTCGTCCCAGTTTTGTAAAAGGTAAACCCTATTGCATGGCGATAGATGGGGATACGGTTCGCTTGTCCGAGCAGTGGAAGTATAGGCTGGGGTGTGAAATGCCTGCCGGAAGAGGAGGTGTATCTTTTCAGAACATTCCGACCGGTATGTATAATTCCATGATTTCTCCTTTGCGGAATCTTACTTTTAAGGGAGCTTTGTGGTATCAGGGCGAATCGAATGCAGGACGTCCGGGTGAATATGAAGCTTTATTGACTGCCATGCTCAAAGACTGGCGGGTGAAATTTGCAGATGAAGACTTGCCATTCTTTATTATGCAGCTACCCAATTTTATGCAGACGCATCAGCAGCCTGTAGAAAGTGGTTGGGCAGGTATGCGTGAAGCACAGCGGCAGGTGACGTTGAAGTTGCCTAATACCTCTTTGGTTGTGGCAATAGACTTAGGAGAGTGGAATGATATTCATCCGCTGAATAAGAAGGAACTGGCAAGGAGAGTGGCGCTTCAGGTCAAGAAGAAAGTATACGGGCACAAAGATATAGTTCATAGTGGTCCGCTGTGCACTGCCGCCGCTATTGAGGGAGGAAAGGTCATTCTATCTTTTGAGGCGGGAACGGATGATTTAATGCCTGTAGCTCAACTTAAAGGTTTTGCATTGGCGGGAACGGACGGACGTTATAAATGGGCTGAGGCGACCGTGGAAGGCAATAAAGTGGTGGTCTGGAGTGAAGGGATTGCTCAGCCCACAAAAGTTCGCTATGCTTGGGATGATAATCCGCAGGAGGCCAATTTGAAGAATAAGGCGGGACTTCCGGCTTCGCCGTTTCAAATGGATGTTCCATGATTCCCTAAACTTGATTGACTAAGAAACACCGGAATTTATGCGCCCGGTGCAATGTGACAATAAGATAGTGAAACAGATGTATTTCGTTGCAATACATCTGTTTTTTTCATTATTAATAACAAAGGTCCCAATCAGAAAGTTACTTCCAGAAGGATAAAACCTTGTTTTATCTGATTCATATCATCTATTGTTATGTTACAGATGGTCTATTCTGCTCCATTACATGATCTATTCTAATCAATCAGATCATCTATTCTCCCTAAACGGATGATATAATTTGAGAAATGGCTACACCTTTTGCCCCATAAGGCTACACCATCCTTATCAAAAGGTGACACCATCACCCCAAAAGGGTGTAGCCCTTCTGAAAAGCAGGTAATATTCTTCTATTTCAAAGAAGATCGGTAGCGGAATCAAATAATCAAATTTGAAGAAAATACGATTAAAGCGCAATTAATAAGAACGAAATAAGAAGGAATCTCTTTCTAAAATGCGCTTCCTTTCGCCATTACAAATCATACTGCATTCGCCTAACAGGTAATTTTTTTTGCATCACGGCAACTAATGGTACGAAAGAAAGCAACCTCAGACATCACGATTTACATTTTGTCATATTGCTCATTTCGCTCAAGCTGCTCATTTTGCTCAAATTACGTAAGTAGCCTGACAGGTTTTCCCTTTACTCTATCTTTATCTGTCAGCATATTTCTTTTGCCATATATCCCCTCCATTCTCAAGGACCTCTTTCCTTACATAGTGAGTCTAATCAAGTGCACTTTCTTCTACTATTTCTTTCGCTTGTTTATATTCATTTCCGAAAGATATGTCCATTCCCTGTCTGATCTTGATAGAAAATAATCAAAAAGGCTTAAAAGTGTTAATGGATGTATTGCTGCAATAAATGAATGAAAGTCATTTTTTAGCTTTAACAAGTGGGTTACATATTTTTTGTGATACGTTACCACGCTGTTTTATTTTGCATTTCTCTTGTAATTTTTGGTTCATTATTATCTTGTTTTTCTCTCTCAAAAGTGACTTCTCAAGCTCTCTTTTATCTTTAAAAAAATGCTTCTCAATATTCTTTGTAATTAGTTGATTTATAGTTTTATATGATGTTTTACGAAATGCAATCAAAAAAGAATGTAACATTGAAAAGAAAGATGTAATGCCATCAAAAAAACGTGTAGCATGATCGTGTCCACTGTTACATTTCTGATGCATACATTTGCCGCTGTGAAAAAGCATGCTATAATGTTTGGAGAGATACGTATGGAAAACACTTTTCTTTCCTCCTATGGCTTGAAACGCTAATTTATGTAATAATAGTGATATGATTATTAACCGTTGAATTATTAATCTTAAAAGACTAATTGATTATGAAATGCAAGTATGATGACAGTTAAAGCTATCCATAATAGCTAATGGAAAAAAGAGAATGTAGTTTTTAATATTTTAAACTAATGGTAATGAAAAATGTAACAAAAAAAATCCAAAAGATCCCTTACCTACTGGTTTTGTTGCTATTAAGTTGCTTGCCAACTTTAGCGCAAAATGGGGTAACGGTAAAAGGAACAGTTGTTGATGGCACTGGAGAAACTGTAATTGGTGCTTCCATCGTTGTGAAAGGCAACACTTCAATAGGTACTATATCAGATATAGATGGAAATTTTACGTTGGCTGTTCCTAATGACAATGTAACTCTTGTTGTTTCATTTATCGGTATGAAATCACAAGAGGTGAAAGCGACGGCTCAAAAACCGATAAGAGTTGTGTTGGAAGATGATAGCCAGCAACTGGATGAAGTGGTGGTTGTGGGGTTTGGCCAGCAGAAGAAGGCCTCAGTTGTAGGTGCCATTGCACAGACCAATTCCAAAACCTTGGAACGTACGGGTGGTGTAACAAGTTTGGGACAGGCCCTGACTGGTAATCTTCCTGGTGTAGTAACCATGACTGATACAGGTAAACCGGGTGATGAAGATCCGAAGATTACTATTCGTGGTGTGACATCATGGAACTCAAGTGATCCGCTTGTGTTGGTGGATGGTGTAGAACGTCCTATGTCTTCAGTGGATATCAGCTCTGTGGCATCTATTTCCGTCTTGAAAGATGCATCGGCAACAGCTGTATTTGGTGTGCGTGGTGCCAATGGTGTAATTTTGATTACTACTAAACGTGGTGAAGAAGGTAAGGCAGTGATTAATATCAATGCCAGCACGACGCTGAAAACTTACTCTAAATTGCCTGACATGATGGATGCGTATGATGCGCTTTCACTCCGTAATCAAGTTATAGAAAATGAATTGGCTTATCACCCGGATTCATGGAGTTATTATCTGACTCAGGATCGTTTGTACAAGTATCGCCATCCGGCTAATCTGGCTGAGGCAGAACGTTATCCTAATATAAATTGGGTAGATTATCTGTTGAAAGATGTCGCTACATCCTATAATGCCAACGTGAACATTAGTGGTGGTACGAAGTTTGTGAAGTATTTTGCTTCTGCTGACTTTGCACATGAGGGGGATATATATAAGAAAGTAACCAACGTGAAAGGTTACGATCCGGGTTTCAGCTATGATCGTATAAACGTACGCAGTAACCTTGACTTCAATCTTACCAAGACTACCAAATTACATCTGAATCTGTCTGGTTCTCATGCAGTAAAGAAAGCCACGCAGGGGCAGTATGAAAATTTGGTATGGAGTGCTTTCTATGGCATTGCGCCCGATTCTTTTATGCCTGTATATAGCGATGGTACTTTCGGATATTACAAACCTAATGAGACTCAGGCTGCTACTAATAGTTATGAAGACCTTAGTGTTAACGGTATCGGCTATACCACCGACGACCGTTTGAATACTGACTTTACCCTCGAACAGGATCTTGGTTTCCTGCTTAAGGGATTGAACGTACAGGCTAAGCTGGCTTTTGATAATGCTTTTCGTGAAACAGGCCGTGGTGTGGATGATACAACTGACTGGGAAACTGAAGCTCACAAATGGATTGATCCTGAGACCGGTAAGGAGTATACCAACACCAGTACAGATGCATTATATAAATTTGACTTCAAGAATAACAATGCTTGGAAAACGGGTGCGGGCTCTGTTAATAATGGTGAAACATACCGTCGTATGGACTATTCCGTACAGTTGAACTATTCTAACAAATTTGGTGATCATACAGTGGGTGCCATGGGCAACTTCTCTCGCGAACAATATGCAAAAGGTAGCGAACAGCCTTTCCGTCGTGAAAACTGGGTATTCCGTGCGACTTACGACTATGCCAGTCGCTATATGGTGGAGTATAACGGTGCTTACAACGGTTCTGACCTTTATTCTTCGGAAAATCGTTTCGCTTTCTTCAATTCCGGCGCTGTCGGATGGATGGTTTCGGAAGAACCTTTGGTGAAGAAACTTAACCTGAAGTGGTTGGATATGTTGAAACTCCGTGCATCTTACGGTCAGATTGGTCAAGATGGCTTACGGATAGGAAATTACGATTATCGTTTTGGTTATATGGATGTTTGGAGCAATGGTGGCAATTATCGTCAGTCGTTGACCGGGGTAGATCCTGCCAAAAGTCCTTACACGTGGTGGCAACAGTCACAGATGGGTAATCCGGAGCTTCAATGGGAGGTTGCGACTAAACTTGATATTGCAGCGGATTTCGCATTTTTCGGAGGGGTTATTTCCGGTTCGTTCGACTACTTCAAGGAAAAACGTACCGACATCTTGATTCCGGGTACTCAGCGTGCAATCCCTTCATACTTCGGTACGGAAGCTCCTATTGCCAATTTGGGTAAAGTGGATAGTAAAGGTTACGAGTTGGAAATCCGTTGGAATAAACAACTGACGCGCAGTTGGCGTCTTTGGGGAAATGCTTCTCTTACTCATGCCGTAAGTGAAATTAAGGAAGCGGATGATCCCAGCCTTATGCCGGAGTATCAGAAAAAGGCCAACAAAGGTATTAATCAGAATTATTCGTATGTAGATAAGGGCTACTACAACAGTTGGGATGAACTTTATGGTAGTACCGCACACGATGAATATGATGAGAACCGTAAGCCGGGTAACTATATAATTCTTGACTATGATGCCGATGGTGTGATTACTCAGGATGATAATATTCCTTATGGCTATACGGGTATTCCACAGAATACGATGAACCTTCAGATTGGTTTCGATTATAAAGGTTGGAGCTGTTTCGTTCAGTTTTATGGCGTAAACAATGTGAGCCGTTCTGTTGGTTTGACAAGTTTGGGTGGTACGCGAAATACGGCTTTCTTCGAAGGAAGTTACTGGAGTCCCGATAATCAAAACGCTGATGTCCCCCTTCCTCGCTGGCTGAATCAGGCAAGTAAATATACTGATGGTACCCGCTTCCTTTTTGACGGTTCATACACTCGTCTGAAGTATGCTGAGCTTTCATATACTTTCTCAAAGGAAAAATGGTTGAAGGCTTCGGGATTGAGCAGCTTGAAGTTGTTTGTCAACGGTAATAACCTTTTCCTTTGGACCGATATGCCTGATGACCGTGAATCGAACACCGGTGGATGGAGCGCGTATCCTACCCAGCGTCGTTTCAACTTAGGTTTTAAAATTACACTTTAATATAAACGGAAGATGAAAAATAAGATTTTTTACATACTTTTCGCATTGTTCTCCGCCGGTTTCGCTTTTACTTCGTGTACCGACTATTTGGAAAGAGATTCAGACTCTGTACTTTCAAAAGAAGATGCGTTTAAGAACTTTAATAATTTCCAAGGATTTATTGAAGTAATGTACAACGTCATTCCCGATGTGGCAAAGCATAATTGGGTAAGCTCTTTTAACTGGGGTGACGATGAAGTGATTACCACTGGTAACGGTGAGTACTTGATGGGATATGCCATCGATGGTGGAAACTACCGTACTTACATTGGCAAGGGAGACTGTTTCTTGGATAGAAGCTGGTCACTGAACGGTGATCGTTTTGCCAAGTCCCTTTGGGGGGGAGGCTGGTATGCTATCCGTCAGGCCAATTTGGGCCTTGAGGCTCTGCAGAATGGTCTGTTGAAGGATGCTACACAAGAAGAACGTGATTTTCTTGAAGGTCAACTTTATTTCTTTCGTGCCTGGTTCTACTTTCAACTGACAACTTACTGGGGCGGTCTGCCTTATCTGGAAAGACCTCTTTCTCCTGTCGAGCCGCTCAATATGCCGCGCGAAAGCTATCAGGAAAATGCCGAGAAGATGGCAAAAGACTTCCAGCGTGCCGCTGACCTGCTTCCTGTCGACTGGGATGATACTGCTGCCGGTAACCGTACGAAGGGCAATAATGCTTTCCGTCCCAACAAAATCTGGGCACTCTCTTATTTGGGTAAGTGCCTGCTTTATGCCGGTAGTCCTTTGATGAAGAACGGAGGGGAAAACAGTGACCGTTCTTATGATGCGGAATATTGTAAACGTGCTGCCGAAGTTCTGGGTAAGGTGCTTGCGATGGTAGAGGGTGGCCAGACCCAATATGCTTTGGTGGATTTCGAACATTACAGCAACTTGTTCTATACCAAAGAGCAGAACTGGCTGATGCCCGGTGGTACGGAAGCCATTATGCGTAGCCCTACTTTTGGTGCTGATTCCTACTGGCGTCAGATGAACTCCTATCAACTTTCATATATTTGTGAGGGTGATGGTATCATTCTTTGTCCTGCAGCTAATTACGTGAATTATTTTGGTATGGCAAACGGTATGCCTCTTGATGATCCCAACTCCGGCTTTAGCAAGTCACAGCCGTGGAAAGACCGCGACCCTCGTTTTTATAATAACTTTATTTACGATGGTGTCAAGATGATCAAAAATGCAGCGGACTATAAAGAATATGAGTATGCCAATCTTTACGAAGGTGGAAACTGTTGTAACAATCCTCAAACGACCAGTCGTACAGGCTATTTCAATTATAAATTCATTCCATTGGGTGCCAATAAGGGTGATCAGGACTATGGCTATGAAAAAGCTACTCATTTCCATTTAGCTTGGTTGCGTTTGGCGGAAGTATATTTATTGTATGCCGAAGCTGCCGCGCAAGGCTACGGTTCTCCCAACGGTAAATCTACCTCTTTTTCAAAGAGTGCCGTAGAAGCGGTGAATGTAATCCGTGAACGTGCAGGGGTGGAGGATGTTGCAGACGGCTACACAACCGACCTGGAGAAATTCATGGGTGAAGTTCGTCGTGAACGTGCCGTGGAACTGGCTTATGAAGGACATCGTTTCAATGACCTGCGCCGTTGGAAGTTGCTGACTGAATATCCTTACAATATCAAAACCAAGCAATTGTTTGATCGTGCAGAGGCATTTGACCCTAAGGATGAGCCTAAAGAACGTAAAGTTATAAACTTCCGTGAAGAGGTGGTGACGGAACGTAAATTGACAAGTAAGCACTATTGGTTGCCGTTCAAGACAAGCGATGTGACGATGTATCCGGAATTCTACCAAAATCCCGGTTGGTAATGGTTTTATTAACATAAAGACTATAAAAAATGAAACATATATATAAAGGACTTGCATTCTGTGCCGCGTTGGCTTTCGCTCACACACACATTGCCGCTCAAGAGACGCTGGCCGACTTGGTGGAAGCGGCTCAAGCCGATACGCTTCAGAAGGTGCAAGTGGCATTTCGTTCCATAGACCGTAATGACCTGCTGGGTGGAGTATCGGTCATTGATATGAAAGAAATGTCAGAAAAGGCATATACAACCTATAGTTTGAGTTTGGTTGACAATGTCGTTGGTGGTTTCAACGGTAATATTTGGGGAAACAATGAATATCTTGTCATAGTAGATGGCATGGTGCGTGATGCGAATAACGTGCTTCCCCACGAGATAGACCAGATTACCCTTTTGAAAGGGGCTTCTGCTGTAGTGCTCTATGGTCCGCGTGCGGCTAAAGGTGTCATTTCCATCACCACTAAACGTGGCGAAGTGGGTGACCTCAGAATAAATATTCATGCCAACAGTGGTTTTTATACTCCTAAGTCATACCCGAAATATTTGGGTTCGGCAGAGTATATGACCCTTTATAATGAGGCACGTCTTAACGATGGTCTTACCGCCAATTACTCGCAGGAGGATATTTACAATCATGCTTCGGGTTTGAATCCCTATCGTTATCCTGATTTCGACATGTATTCTTCCGATTATTTGAGGAAGGCATATAACCGTTCGGAAGCGATTGCCGAGATTTCGGGCGGTAGCGAGAAAGTGAAATATTATACTTCTACCGGTTACTATCGCGAATCTTCGCTTCTTAAAGTGGGCAATACGGAAGATAACTATATCAGTCGTTTCTTTGTCCGTGGAAATGTAGATATGAAGTTGCATAAACTTATCACTGCGCAAGCTGATGCTAATGTGACATTTTATGATTCTTATTCGGCTAATGTAGACTGGTGGGGGCAAGCCGCTACGTTGCGTCCTCATTTGGTGTCTCCGCTTATTCCGTTGAGTTATATTGAGGATGCAGACAAGAATTCTCTGAACACTGTACTTAACAGTAATTATATTCAGGATGGCAAGTACTTCTTCGGTGGTACGCAGCAGAATCCCACCAATCCGGTAGCTGACGCATATGCGGCCGGTGACAATAAGTTTGTGAGCCGGCAGTTCCAGTTCAATACGCGTTTTGATGTCAATCTCTCTCCCTTGCTTAAAGGACTTTATTTCCGTGCCAAATATGGCATTGACTATGCTTCTACCTACGATCAGGGGTATAGTAGTGCTTATGCTACTTTTTCACCGGTGTGGAGTACCTATAACGGGCATGATGTCATTTCAAGTATCACGCAATATGGAAAGGATGAAAAAAGTGCCGTTGAGAATATCAATAATTCGGCCTACCGTTATACCTACAACGTTTCCGGCCAGTTCGATTACCAGAACACTTTCAACGAAGACCACAATGTATTCGCCATGGTGCTGGCCAATGCATGGCAGACCCAACGTAGCGGACATTATCACCGTACTACCAATGCCAATTTAGGTTTTCAGGCATCCTACAACTATCAGCATAAATATTATGCGGATTTCAGTGCTGCAATGCCTTATTCCACAAAGTTGCCCGAAGGTAACCGCACGGCATTTTCACCTACAGTCACTTTGGGATGGAATCTGGCAAAAGAAGATTTCATGGGAAATTCAATTTTTGACAACTTGATGCTTACTGCTTCGGCAGGTATCATCAATCAGGATCTTGACATCACTACCAGTGACAACGAAGATGGTTACTTCCTTTACCAGCCGGTGGTACAGCCCGGTGGTTGGTATAGTTGGGGTGACAATGGCGGTTTGTCTGCTACTGAGTTCCAGCGTGGAGACGGCTCTGCCATGACTTTCGTGAAGCGTAAAGAATTCACGGCAGGTTTGCGCGGTTCTATGTGGAACAGACTGCTCACATTCGACTTCAATTTCTTCACCAGCAAGATGGAGGGTGGTTTGGCTCGTACTAGTTCATTGTATCCGATTTATTTCACACAGGTGGGTTATCCGTCATCATCCATTATTCCTTATGTAAACTTCAATGAGGATAAGCGGACAGGTTTCGATTTCAGTGTTTATGCCAACAAGAAAGTGGGTGAGGTGGATTTGACGCTTGGTGTGAGTGGAATGTGGTATAAGAGTACGGCCGAAAAACGTGATGAAAACGTTGAGTTTGATTATTTGTCAGTTGTAGGTCGTGCATTGAATGGGCACTGGGGATTGCAGAGCGAAGGATTCTTCAATGACCAGGCTGAGATTGATGCTGCTCCCAAACAAACCTTCGGTGATGTGAAGCCCGGTGATATCCGTTATAAAGATCAGAATAACGATGGTAAGGTTGATGACAACGACCGTGTATTCCTGGGACGTTGGGACTCTCCCTTTATGAGTGGTATTAACTTGACTGCCAAATGGCGTGACTTTACTCTGTATGTGATGGGTAATCTTTACATAGGTGGCTATGGTATGAAAGACAATTCGTATTATTGGGTGAAAGGTGACGGAAAATATTCTGAAGTGGTACGTAACCGATGGACTCCTGAAACAGCAGCTACGGCTACTTATCCTCGTCTGACTACTACCAGCGGTGACAACAATTTCCGTACCTCGGACTTCTGGATGTATAAGAATGACCGATTCAATTTGACTCAGGTTCAGCTTACCTATAATATGCCCAAAGAGGTGTTGAGAGGATCTTTCGTCAAAGGTTTGAGTTTCTTTGTCAACGCAAACAATCTGCTCACCATTGCTAAGGAACGTAAGGCTTTGGAACTGAATGTTGGTAGCACGCCTCAGACACGTTTCTACCAGCTTGGCCTCAAAGGTACATTCTAAGAAAATGATAAATTTAATAATGAAGATTGAAAAACTAAGAAGTTATGAAACTAAAAAATATCATCTTATCAACGGCATTTCTGATGGCATTCTCCGCTTGCGACGACTTGTTCGAGCCGGCGGTGGAAAACTTCAAGCAACCGTCTGATTTGGAAAACATGCCTTCGTGGGCTGTTGGTTTGTTGGGGCATGCCTACATTGGTAATCCGTTGGGCGAGAATGCCAACAACTGGTCTTTCACGGAAGTGGCTACTGATGATGCTGTATCCAATGATGTGAATAACGGCTACCGGAAGATGGCTGCCGGTGCTTGGCGTTCGGACAATACTCCCGGAGATTTGAACAGATGGCAGAATTTGCGTGCTTCCTGGCAATATCTCAACCAATTTCTTGAAATATCCGAAAATGTGGAATGGGCCAAAGATCCTAAAGCTTCCGAACTGTTTAAAATGCGTTTTCAGGGAGATGCATACGGAATGCGTGCTCTCTATATGTATCATTTGTTGTTGAGTTGTTCGGGTTGGGCGGATAATGGCCAGTTATTGGGAATTCCTATTCTGACAGAATCGGAAACTGTTGATTCGGATTTTAACAAACCTCGTAACACTTTCAAAGAGTGTATCGAACTGCTAAACAAAGATGTGGAGAGAGCTGTAGAAATGCTTCCCGAAGAATATGGTGATTTGGACGAGAAGACAGGCGTGGTACCTGATAAATATGCACAAATGGGCGTAGATATTGCTTATTTCAACCGTGTATTTGGTGATCATGCTAAAAATCGTATGAGTGCTCGTGTAGCTCGTGCCATTCGTGCTCAGGCAGCTCTTCTTGCAGCCAGTCCTGCTTATAGCGAAGGTTCGGAAGTAACTTGGGAAGAGGCTGCCAATGATATGGCCGAAGTACTTGCTAATTTAGGTAGCAATCCGATTGCAGGTATTGATCCTACAGGTAATAAGTGGTATGAAGACCATAGCGGTATTCAGAATATAAAAGCCGGTTACAACCGTCCCGAGATTTTGTGGCGTAGCAACAAGAACGAGAGCGCCGACCTTGAGAAGGCGCAGTATCCGCCCTCGCTCTTCGGTCAGGGTAGGGTCAATCCTTCTCAAAACCTGGTAGACGCTTTCCCGGCAGCGAACGGTTATCCCATCAGTGATCCGAAAGCCAGCTACGATCCTCAGAACCCGTATGCCAACCGTGATCCTCGTCTGGCTTTATACATTATTTATAACGGTTGTAAGGCAGGTGCATCAAACAGTGTCATCACTACTGCAGTTGATGGAAATAACAATGATGCCATGAATAAGTTTGACGGTGCTTCCACGCGTACCGGTTACTATTTGCGTAAATTTTTGGATATGAACGTGAATGCCAATCCCAGTAATACAACGAATGGTTTCCATATTAAGCCTTGGATTCGTTATACCGAAATATTCTTGGGTTATGCCGAAGCTGCTAATGAAGCTTGGGGACCGCAAGGAAAAGGCACTCATGGTTATTCTGCTTATGATGTGATTAAAGCTATCCGCCAACGTGCCGGTATTGGTGAAAATGGTGGTGATCCTTATCTGGAGTCAGTGAAAAATGACAAGGACGCGATGCGTGATCTTATCCGCAACGAACGTCGTTTGGAACTCTGCTTCGAGGGCTTCCGTTTCTGGGATTTGCGCCGTTGGAAAGTGGATCTCAGCAAGCTGAATGAAACCGTGAAAGGTATGAAAATTACCGGAACGAACTACGAGGTGGTAGAAGTGGAGAAACGTGACTATAAGGATTATATGTACTACGGTCCTGTTCCTTACGGTGAAATATTGAAGTTTAATGCTCTCATCCAAAACAAAGGATGGTAAGCGGTAGTAAACGAACTTATATAAACTGAATAAATGAAAATAGCAATGAAAAAATCATTTTTGATACTGGCCGCTATGGCGGGAGCCTTGTTTACTGCGTGCGAGAACGGTGACATGGAATTTCCCGACTATAAATATTCCGCGGTTTACTTTGCTTATCAAAGTCCTATCCGTACCATTACCATAGGTGAGGATGAATCTGTGGATAATTCATTAGACAATGAACATAAGTGCCAGATTATGGCTACAATATCAGGTGTATACGAGAATAAGAAAAATGTGGAAATAGGTATCCGGATAGACAATACCTTGTGTGACGGTTTCATGTATGAAGGTACCAAAGGCGACATTCTACCGATGCCGGTTTCTCACTATACACTGAGCGATGACAAGATTGTCATAAAGAAAGGCCAAGTATTAGGTGGCGTTACGGTGAATCTGACTGATGCTTACTTTAGCGATCCGAAATCTGCGGAGCTGAACTATGTAATTCCTGTAGTGATGACTGGTGTGCAAAATGCCGACACCATTTTGCAGGGTAAAGCACAGGTTGCCGATCCGCATCGTCTGAATAAAGCGGATTGGGAGGTACAGCCTAAGGATTATACGCTTTATGCCGTGAAGTATGTAAGCAAGTACGACTCGCACTATCTGCGTCGGGGCGTTGATTCCTATAGCGGTAACAAGACCGGTACGGAGGTACGTCATGCTGCATACGTGGAGAAAGACGAAACGATCGAAGGCTTCAGTACACTGGGCTTGAACAAGGTACAGTGGGCTCGTCCTACTAAAAATGCTGCCGGAAAGAATATTGAAGCCAATCTGGTGCTTGCTTTCGATGAGAGCGGCAATTGTACGGTTACTTCCGCATCTGATGGAGTAGTGGTTGGCGGTAACGGCAAGTTTGTTTCCAAAGGTGACAAGAATAGCTGGGGAGGCAAAGACCGTGATGTTCTTTATCTGGATTACACTATGGATTACGATGGCATTCATTGTGCCACCAAGGATACATTGGTGGTTCATTACCGTGGGGTAAAGGCCGAGTGGTTCAATCCTGTGAAGAAATAACGAAAGAAGGATGGGAGGTTAATCCTCCCTCTTCTTGTGAAAAGTATTATTAACAGATAAGACAATTACGATAATGAAGAGTTTGATGTTTGTTTTATTAGCTTTCTTTCCTTTGCTGCTTTGGGCCGAAGGCGAGGGGAGCAATAAGGTGACTACTTATGAAGTCTCCGGAACATATACATACAGTACCGATCCTAACCACTCAACATACAATTTGCCAACCAGTGGTAGTCTTGATTTGAGAAAAATGGCTTTTACCATGTGCATTACTCTGGATAACCTTCCGGATGGGATGCATTATGAGTGGAAGTTGAATTCTGGTGATGGTTCTTATACATTCCAGCCACAACCGAATAACAGTCGAATTTGCTATATGGGATTTAATGGAGATACCAATTATTTGAATTTCTCTATTATCATCTGCAAGGGGGACACTCATGTGTTGGAAAGAACTTTCAATGTACGTCTTTTTAACTGGATAAATTAAATCTAACAGACAATGAAAACTATAAAGCACTTATTATTTGGGGGCTTGTTTCTGTCGCTCATCGCATGTGTTGACGACAAGCCGTTGGCGTTTGACGTTGAGAAACCTGCCTCTATTGCGGGCATGGAGTATCTCAATGACTATGACGTATTGAAATCTTATATAAACAGCAGTGCCAATCCCGACTTTAAGTTGGGAATTGCACTGGCTGCGAATGATTATATTGCAGGTGGACAAGTAACTCAGTTGGCAAACAGCAACTTTGTGGAAATGACTGCTGGTAATGCCATGAAATACGCTTCGTGCGTGGCAGATGATGGATCGATGAATTTTGATGCCGTGCAAAACTTTGTTTCGGCAGCTAAGGCTGGAGGACTTACCATTTATGGACATACATTGGCTTGGCATGCACAGCAGAATAACAAATATCTAAATTCGTTGATTACACCAATTATTATTCCTGGGTCTGGAAATCAATATTTGCATATTGTAAATCCCGAGAAAAAAAATAATTGGGATAGTCAATTTTATCATAGATTGCTAAATACCTTGCAACAAGGTCAAAAGTACAATTTATCTTTTCGTGCTAGAGCCGAAAGTCCATTTAGCCTAAATCTTTGGGTGATGACTGCTGGATCGGAAGATAAATATGGAATTCCGGAAGTAAGTATTTCTGAAGAATGGGATGATTATTCTGTCTCTTTTACTCCCGATTATGAAAATGGTCAAAACCTTAAACTTGTTTTTGGACATTATGCTGGATGGTGGGATATAGATAACATGGTTTTGACAGCTGATGGAGATACTGAAAATCTGATAGATAATGGTGACTTTGAGACCGGAGAAACTACAAATTGGGAAAAATATTCTTGGCATGCTTTTACTTATGAGGTTATGACAGAGTCTGGTGGAAGTCAAAATGCTGGATATTGTTTAACCATGACTAATTCAAATAAGCAGGATAATAATTGGGGGGCACAAGTATGGTATAATTTTGCTTCTCCGCTGAAGCAAGGGACTACTTATACGTTTAAGTGTATGGCAAAAGCTACTTCTGAATACAAAGAAACTATTTATCTACAATCTTCTACAGGAGGTGCACAGGAATATCCGGGAGGTTTTGAAATTGGAATTCAATGGCAGGAGATGAGTTTGAATTTCACTCCTGGACATGGTCAGGTTGATAAGTTTACATTTAATTTTGGAGATTTTGTTGGTACTATTTACATTGATAATGTATCCATAACGGAAACTGGTAATACTGAAAATCTTGTAAAGAATGGCGATTTTGAGGCTGTTCATAAAGATGGTTGGCAAAGTTGGAGTGGCTATGAGGCTCTTTCGGATGATGGAGAGGGCTATAGTTCTACTGGAACACCTGATCAGATTATAGAAAAGACTCCTGAAGAAAAGAAGGAAATATTTACGTTGGCCATGAACAGTTGGGTAGAAGGCATGATGAAAGCTACTGGCGGTTATGTGACCGCTTGGGATGTAGTGAACGAAGCTATTTCCGGAGGCGGTGATGACGGTGAAGGATTCTATACTTTGCAGTCAGCTAAAACAGCTTCTGCAGAAGATATCAAGAATAACTTCTACTGGCAAGACTACTTGGGTAACGAAGACTACACTCGTATTGTGGTAGCTGCTGCCCGCAAGTATTATGCAGAAAACGGCGGTACTGCTCCTCTGAAACTCTTTGTCAATGACTATAATCTGGAGTCTGACTGGGACGATAATAAGAAAGTTAAGAGTCTGGTACACTGGATTGAAAAGTGGGAAGCTGATGGGGTGACGAAGATTGACGGTATCGGTACACAGATGCACGTGAGTTGCTATGCTAATGCTGCTACACAGAAGAGTAAGGAAGATCATGTGGTGAAGATGTTCGAAATCTTGGCTGAAAGTGGCAAACTCGTGAAGATAACCGAGCTTGATATGGGCTACATAGATGAGAATGGTACCAGTGTGAAGACGGAGAATATGACTGAGGCACAGCATAAAGCAATGTCTGATTACTACAAGTTCATCGTGAAGAAGTACTTCGAGATAATTCCTGCTGCCCAGCAGTATGGTATCACTCAGTGGTGTGCAACCGATAGTCCTAGTGATTCAGGCTGGCGCGGTGGCGAACCCGTAGGTCTTTGGGATTCCAACTACAGTCGTAAGCATACCTATGCAGGTTTTGCTGATGGATTGGCTGGAAAATAATAAAGTTTTATGAGAAAAGGCAGCGGGGCATAATGTGAAACCGCTGCCTTTATTATTTCAATAAAAATCGAATAACAATGAAAAACATATTATTTATTTTAAGTTTAGTCATCTGGTGTGGTTGTAGTAATGAAATACCTTTCGATACTAATAGGGCAGAAGATATGGTTGCTACAAGGGCTGCAAATTTAGATGAATATTCATTTGAAATTTATGGCGGAGCGTTGTCAGCTTACTACCAATATGATTGTAAGGGTAATTTGGAAAAAGTAATGCCTGCCATAGTTTCATTCCATAGGGGTGATAATAACAGTATTGAACCAATTATACCTCAGGTTTTAACTAAACCTGTTTGGATAGATAGTATTGCACATAAAACTACTATGTATAATGGTATGTTTGCGGTGTATGTATATATGCAAAATAATATTTCTTCAAAAGAAAGAAGTGGGGATATTGTGTGGCAACAACCAGAATCTAATAAAATCTTATCTATCAAAATTGTACAAGAGGCAGGTAATAATCATATAATGATTGCTGTGAGAGAGTTTTCTAAGAATCATCCTGTCTTTACTGCCACCACAACTTATCCTGTGAAAAAAGACATCACTTGCAGAATTCCATACGAAGCATACAATGATGGTGGAAAGTATGACGGCAACGTATCAATCACTATTCCGAAAGGAGAAACAAAAGGAACTTACGAAATGGATTATAATGGTTCTCCGTTAGTTTATTATCATGGTGATATAAAAGGCTATAAATTGTATGAAGGAACTATTACAGGAGATGATATTTATAACTATAGCTTTGTACGCTATTGGTAAAAGTGATGTGTCTGTTAAAGTTGTTTTTTTATATTTATTTCTCAGTTATTGTCTAATTAAAAAGTAGTAGTTATGAAACAGATTTTATCGTTAGCGTTATTTTTATTTTTGTTCAGTTGTAGTTCTGATGAGTTGGCTGGATTGGATAGTGAAATTGATGTAGAAAAGACATCGGTTCTCGATAGGAACTTGTCAGACTGTTCAGAAACGGCAGAAACCAGGGCTGTCAATAGTCTTGCCACTATTGTGGCTGAAAATACTCCTCAGAAAGGTGTCTATAAGTTTACGATAACTACTCAATATCCGGTAGAGAGTGCGGTTGCTCTTTTCCGTGTGCATTATAAGATAGTAAAAAGCAATGGTGGTATGGAGTCAAAATATGCTATTTTTACATTGCTTCGGGGTGAAACTACAGATGAGGTATATGTGGATCATAGTGCTGACGGAATATTGGCTTTGATGTTGGAGTCTGCCGAGGTCCAACCTGGAACGGATTCGGAGTACAATTATGAGTTTAAATTGTTGCCTATTGGATGGATATCATAGTGCTGGGAGTAGAAATCTGTTTTTATGATTTAAAATTCCGTTGTGGGCTTTTTGGTTTCCTATATTAACGTGAGTTGGATATGATTAATGAATCACTCAAAAATATTATGAACGGAAAAAGAATTTTATCAATGCTGCTGTGCCTGGGCGTTATGTTGCTATGGGCGTCTTGCGCAGATGATGAGATAAAAGAAATAGTGCAGCCGGAAGAGCCGACGGAGTCCGTGGACCCGAATCCGGAACCTGAGACTCCTGCTGAAGCCAAGTTGCCGATATTGCGTGTAGAGGGGCGATATCTTAAAAATGAAAAGGGAGAAATAGTCAATCTGCATGGCTTTACGCAAACCTACAGCCCTTTCTTCAATAATAATGCGTGGGGTAATTACGACGTGCAGGCATGCCTCAGGTATAATAAGAGCATGGTAGACGGCATTGTGGGCGCAGGATGGAAATTCAATTTCGTGCGGATGCACCTCGACCCGTATTGGAGTGATGACCCCTCCATGCAGTCCGTGAGATATGAAGGACATGAACGGTTCTCCGAAACCCGTTTTCGGAAGTATCTTGAAGAGTTGTTTGTGCCGATGGCAGAATACTTGATTTCTAAGGGAATGTATGTGGTGATGCGTCCGCCCGGGGTTTGTCCGTCTGATGCTCCCTATCAAGGTATAGAAATAGGAGACACTTATCAGCAATTTTTGCTCAAAGTGTGGGATATTGTCTCACAACATCCTAAACTGAAAAATAATATGGATGTTATGTTCGAGCTTGCTAATGAACCTGTCAGAATAAAAGGTACTGACGGAACATACGGCAGTAGCGGTGACGGTCATTTCAAGAATCTCCAACTCTACTTTCAGGCTATAGTAGACAAGATACGTACTAATTGTCGCAACATTGTTTGGGTGCCGGGATTGTCTTATCAGTCATCCTACGCCGGATATGCTATTCACCGTATCGAAGGAGAGAATATAGGCTTTGCTGTTCACTGCTATCCGGGTTGGTATGGTAGCGATGCTGAGGAAGACAGCGGTGAAGGAATCGGCTCTTCCACAGGAGGAGGTTATGAAGCTTTTCAGCGGGGTTGGGATGCGCAAGTAGGTCCTGTGGCGGCTTTCGCTCCTATCATGGTGACTGAAATAGACTGGGCTCCGAAGAAATATGATGCCACTTGGGGTAAAAGTATTACAGGAACGGCAGGTGCTGAAGGCTTTGGCGCCAACTTCAAATATATAGCCGATAATTCAGGTAATGTTTCCTGGTTGTTTTTCACCACCAGATCCCATGAGCTGGCGGCATTTAAGGATGTGCCGGGGGAACCGGGCAACTATACTTTTCTCAATGATCCCGAAGCCTGTCCTTGGGCGATGTACCATTGGTTCAAAGAATATGCTGATGGGGTAGTAGTGAATGGGGAACTGGAGAAACTGGAGTTGATGGGACAGGACGGAAATCTTCGTCTGCAAATGGGTGGTACGAATTATCTCAAAGTGAAAGCTGTTTATTCTGATGGAACGGTGCGGATGGTGACTGCGGAAGCGACTGTCAACAGTTCAGATACGAACGTGCTGAAAGTAGAACAGGCAGCCAAATTAGTAGCTGTGGCACCAGGTGAAGCTACGGTAACCGTTACATATCAATCGGCTGCCGGAGTCAGTAAGCAACTGACATTGCAGGTTACGGTAATTTCTCCTTTCTCACTGACGGCAGATGTCTTCAATCCTTCTATATGGGAGAAAGGCACATTCGACGAAAACACCCGCACACTGGTGACGGGACAGTATGGTTTCGGAGGGTGGCAATATGACAGTGGACTTGATTTGTCGGGATATAAGACTGTGACCGTAGAATTGGGTAATGATAATGAAAGTGGTGTTTCGTTCCGTCTGTTTGATAAAACCAGTTATTGGAGTGAACCTGCTACGTATGATTTCGGATCTTCGCGTAAGATTGTAGTGGAGTTGAATAATATGAAAGATAAGAACGGAGGAAAGATTGATCCTTCGCATCTTTACATTGCAGGTTTTTGGTCAACAGGTGGAAAACCTATTGTGATAGCTAATGTCTTCTTAGCAAATTAAAAAGACATATCAACTCTCATCTTTCCGAGAGTTTGATATAATTTGTGCATTTTATAATATCTTTCCTGCATCCTCTGTGAAGAGTGTGCAGGAGCACAAATCTGTAATGATGTGTACACTATCCGGTTATGCACAAAATGCACTTTGTCAATCTTCCCTCAGACCTCTTCTATCCGTGCCGGTTCCCAGCCGCTGAACTGCATCACGATGCAATGCAACGTCGTCCCTTGGCACATCAGCTGCACCTTGGAGCCACAAGCATAACCGCGTATCTGAGCCACGGCATCTTCCCATTGTACTTCACTCCGGAGCTTGTAATCTTTGGCGGAGAGATACTTCAACTCTATAATGTAGCTGTGCTTCACTTCGGGATAGCGCTGAAGGTCGGGCATCAGGAAAAGATCGCAGAAGCCGTGGTTCAGTTCCACCTCGGGAGCGGTGAGGTAATAGGCGTTGATGCTGAGATAGGCTTGGAAGAAGCCTTGGATATTGCGCTCGCCCTCTATCAGGCTGCGGACGGAGGAGTTGTCCTTGTAGTCATGAGCTATCTTTTCTAAGGCGGGACGCCAATCGCCGTCGAAGGCCATGTCATCATAAAGATTCTTCAGATTGTCCAAGCTGATACGCTCCTTGTCTTGATATTGCTCCAGCATATAGTCGTAGTATTGCTTGCGAACATTATTGTTGGGGATACTCAGAATCAAGCGGTCGCCTCGGGTACCGATGATGGTGAGCATGCCGTAGTAGAACAGCAGGCTGGGAAATAATTCCGGCTTCACCAGGTCCTTGGCGGGGAAAGATGGAATCAGATCCGCCACAATCTGCCCCTCCTCCGCAATGCGGCGGATGACACCCTTGCGGTCGCCGTCCAGATGGTCGAGATTGAGGAGTTTCTTCATCTTGTTGTAGTCCGTGCGGGTGTTGGGGTCGATCATTTGCTTGGGAGAACGTCCCAAATCGATCTTCTGTCTCAGATAATAGAGCACCATATCACAATTGAACATCTTAGGGTCGCAGTCCAGACTCTCTTCCGAGAAGCAATAGTTGTCATACCACGGCTTCATCTCCGCTATCATCCCGTCGATGTCCCCCTTTAATCGCCCGCACTCCTTATAATATAGGAACATCTCGCGTACATCTGTTTCCGAAAAGCCCAGCATGGTGTTGAACTGTTGCTTGGTGCTGATGTTCCAGCCGATATTGAAACCGCTGGTCAAGTCGTCCAGCGTGACGGGGCTGACGCCCATCATGAGGATACGGTCAAACATGCCCTTGTAGAGCTTGAAGGCGTCGCGGTAGAAGCCGCTGGCGTGGGTTAGGGCGTGGTAGACGTCCTCGCCCTGCTCGTTCAGGACGACGTTGGTGAAGTTGTCGTATTCGTCGATGATGAGGTAAAGGGGATACTCTTTCTTTTTCGCTTTCAAGTTGATATAGTTCAACTTGTCCGTAGCGCCGATTCGCGACTTTACTTCTGCCAAGAAATCCGGGTCATACCAGGCGGCGTATCTGTCTGCAAAGTCATCGATGCAGATGCTGCAATAGGCATTGAAGTTCTCCTCCAAACTCCCCATGCCTGCACCGGCGCGAGAGAAGTCGAATGACATGATCTGGTAAGTTCCCCGCAGACGGGTGGGATGGCTGCCTATATAGAGGTTACCGAAAAGTCTTTCGAACTCGTCTTTCCGGGTAATGTCGTAGTAGGCGCTCATCATGCTCAGGAAGATGCTCTTGCCGAAGCGGCGGGGGCGGATGAGGAACAGGTAACTGGGTTGGTCTTCCAGCAGGGGTAGGTACATCGTCTTGTCCACATAGTACTGGTTCTGGCCTATTATGTCCATGAAGTTGGACACACCGTATGGGATTCGTTTCACATCTTCCATATTCATTTTGATTTTACTATAAATTCTACAATACTACAAAGTTAGGAAAAGTTTCCAGATATAAGGGATAGTGCGATGGACTTTTTCTTGCTCCATGGGCTCCATTATTTTTAAGCGGCAGAAGTGCTTTCAGTTCTTTCAGCTTTCAGTGGCTTCCCCTATTTATCGGCATCCGGACTGAAAGAGACCCGCCTGGCAAGTTTTAGGATGCGGAGGTGAAGTTTCAGCCGGAATGCCGGTGAACAGGGAGTTCCGGGAAAGGCTGCAAGAACTGAAAGAAGAAGGGGCACTGCTTTCAGTTGAAAACAAGTATAGTTGTGATCCACAACAAGCAATGTTGAGGATGATTACATTGCTTGTTTTCATGTACAACAAGTAATGTAATTTCAGGCAAGTCTGATTTCGCAAGCGGAATATGTATTTTCATATCATGCGAGAAGAGTGTGTATGTGATGCGGACAAATATCTATATATCGGAGACATTGGATATATAGATACTGCGCATCCGGTATATAGATGCAACACATCCGGTATATAGATGCAACACGTCCGATATATAGATGCTGTACCTCCGATACAGAGTGATAGAGGGACTACGATGTAATACTCCTACAAGAAAATGTAACGTGAATATGAAAGATGTAACATGGGTGAATAACTATGTAGCATGAAAATGCGGATTATATTACTTCGATCTGTTACATTTGAAACCGAAAAGGTTTCTGAGATTATAATTAAATATAAAATGAAGAATAGTATGAAAAACATGAATCTTTTGTCCGCTTTGCTGATGGGGGTAGAGTTCGAGACTGTAATATTTATCTAATATTGATATTCAAATATCTGAAATCGTAAAGCGGTGATCAGATTCATGCCTTATTTTTGCAGATACAAATGAATAGTCTGATAAACTTTAAATAAAAGATATGATGAAGAAGATAATTGTATGGTTGGCTGTAATGATGTATACATTGTCCGGTTATGCACAAAATGCACCTTGGAATTTTCAGAGTAAAGTAGTCACGGATACTCTTTTCAGTAAAGTGCTAAATTCAAAGCGTGCTTATACCGTTTTTCTGCCAAAGAGTTTTGAACAGAATAAAGAGAAAAAATATCCGGTCCTGTATCTTTTGCATGGTATGTGGGAGACCAATCCTGTCTGGGCCGAGCGTGGACATGTAAAAGATGTGATGGATCGCCTTGTAGCCAGTGGAGAAGCATGTGAGATGATTATTGTTACTCCGAATGCCGGTGGCAATATACATATGGAATGGAACGGATATTTTGATATGCCTGGTTGGAAATATGAGACATTCTTTTATACGGAATTCTTGCCCTATATAGAGAAAAAATACAGGGTGATAGGCGATAGGCAGCATCGTGCCATTGCCGGCTTGTCGATGGGAGGTGGCGGAGCTACTAATTATGGCCAGCGCCATAGTGATATGTTTTGTGCAGTCTATGCGATGAGTGCTCTGATGTCTATTCCTGAGCAGGGAGCAGTATCTGCTGATGATCCGAATTCTAAAATAGCGATACTGACTCGTAGTGTTATTGAAAATAGCTGTGTGAAATATGTGACCGAGGCCGATGAGAACCGTAAGGCTGATTTACGTAATGTTGCCTGGTTTGTAGATTGTGGGGATGATGATTTCCTGCTTGATCGTAATATAGAGTTCTATCAAGCAATGCGTAATGCCGGTATACCTTGCCAGTTCAGAGTGCGCGATGGAGGACATGATTGGGAATATTGGCACTCGGCTCTTTATCAGTGTTTACCTTTCGTAACCCGGATATTTGGTAAGGAATGAATATACATATAAACAAACAATAATAGACAGATTATGAGAACATTTGTATTTACATGCTTGCTTCTTTTAGGCATGACGACATTTGCACAGGACGCGAATTTCCATATCTATCTGTGTTTGGGACAATCGAACATGGAAGGAAATGCAAAGGTAGAAGAACAGGATACAGTGGCAGTTGACAGTCGCTTTCAGGTATTAGCGGCTGTCGATTGTCCTAATTTGGGGAGGACCAAAGGGAATTGGTATAAGGCGGTTCCTCCTTTGGCTCGTTGCTATACGGGCTTGACCCCGGGAGATTATTTCGGCCGGGCTATGGTGGCTAATCTTCCATCTAATGTGCGGGTAGGAATTATCAATGTTGCCGTAGGCGGTTGTAGGATAGAACTGTTTGACAAGGATAACTATCAGTCCTATGTAGAAACTTCTCCGGACTGGCTGAAGAATATGGTAAAGGAATATGGCGGCAATCCTTATGCGCGTTTGGTTGAGATGGCAAAACTTGCTCAAAAAGACGGAGTGATTAAAGGTATTCTGTTACATCAGGGAGAGTCGAATACAAATGATAAAGACTGGCCCTTAAAAGTAAAGGGAGTGTATGATAATCTTTTGAACGATTTAGGATTATCTGCCGCTAATGTGCCTTTGCTGGCAGGTGAGGTGGTACATGCAGATCAGAATGGCGTTTGTGCCAGCATGAATACAATCATCGACAGCTTGCCACAGGTGATTCCTACTGCACACGTGATATCTTCTGCCGGTTGTCCGGCTGCATTCGATAATCTTCATTTTACAGCTGAAGGATATCGGATGTTAGGAGCTCGCTATGCTGCTAAAATGCTTTCTATTTTAGGATATGGAGATTGGACGTCTGCTCAGAATATGAAGTTATGGTATAATCGTCCGGCACAAGATTGGTTGGAAGCTTTGCCATTAGGTAATTCCCGTTTGGGGGCTATGGTATTTGGCGGAACTGCCCGTGAAGAATTGCAACTCAATGAAGAGACGTTCTGGGCTGGTGGACCGTACAATAATAATAATCCTAAAGGGTTGCAGGTATTGCCTGAAATACGTCGCCTCATTTTTGAAGGCAAAACTTTGGAGGCGCAGAAACTCATTGATGAGAATTATATGACGCCTCAGCATGGTATGCGTTATTTGACGCTGGGGAGTCTTTTCCTGAATTTTCCCGGGCATGAAAATCCTTCTGAATATTATCGGGATCTGAATCTGGAGAATGCTACTGCTACAACACGTTATGAAGTGGATGGAGTGAAGTTTGTCCGTACGGCATTTGCCTCTTTGAGTGATGATGTGATTATTGTACGTATTCAGGCGGATAAGGCAAAGGCCTTGAATTTTGCTGTATCATACAGCAGTCCGCTGAAATCAGATGTACAAGTAAAGGGGGGTAAGCTGATTATCTCTTGTCAGGGAGCTGAACATGAAGGAATTCCTGCTGTTATGCGTGCCGAATGTCAAGTACAGGTGAAAACAGATGGTAAAGTGAGTAAGGAAGAAAACGCGCTTGCCGTGAATGGAGCTACTGAAGCTACCTTGTACATTTCAGCAGCTACTAATTTTGTGAATTATCATGATGTCAGTGCGAACGAGTCAAAACGTGCAGCTACTTATTTGCAGAAAGCCACCCGCATTCCTTACGAACAGGCTTTGAAGAGTCATATCGCCTTTTATCGCAAGCAATATGACCGTGTGGCCCTGACTTTGGAAAGTACCGGAGTTTCCGCTTTGGAGACACCTGTCCGTGTGCAACGTTTTATGGAAGGGAATGATATGGCGATGGCAGCTTTGATGTTCCAATATGGTCGTTATCTGCTGATTTCTTCTTCGCAACCCGGTGGTCAGCCTGCCAATCTTCAAGGTATCTGGAATCATAGTCCGTATGCTCCCTGGGATAGTAAATACACGATTAACATTAATGCGGAGATGAATTATTGGCCTGCTGAAGTAACCAATCTGAGTGAGACGCATGAACCTCTCTTTGATATGGTGACTGATTTGGCAGTTACAGGCAGTGAGACTGCTAAAGTTCTTTATGATGCTAAAGGTTGGGTGGCACATCATAATACGGATATATGGCGTGCCTGTGGACCGGTGGATGCTGCATACTTCGGCATGTGGCCTAATGGAGGTGCCTGGCTGGCACAGCATCTGTGGCAGCATTATCTGTTTACCGGTGATAAAGAGTTTCTAAAGAAGTATTATCCGCTGTTGAAGGGAACTGCTGATTTTTATTTAAGTCATTTAGTGGAACATCCGAAGTATAAATGGATGGTTACAGTACCTTCCATGTCTCCTGAACATGGTTATCGGGGTTCACAAACAACGATTACGACAGGTTGTACAATGGATAATCAGATTGCTTTTGATGCTTTGTACAATACACTTCAGGCCAGTCGTATCTTGGGTGGAGATAAGCAGTATGAGGATTCTTTACAGGTAATGCTGAGTAAGTTGCCGCCAATGCAGATTGGGAAACATAACCAATTGCAGGAATGGCTGATTGATGCTGATAATCCACTGGATGACCATCGGCATATTTCGCACTTGTATGGCTTATATCCCAGTAATCAGATTTCTCCGACTACAAATCCGGAGTTATTTCAAGCTGCCCGGAATACTTTGATACAGCGTGGAGATATGGCTACCGGTTGGAGCATTGGGTGGAAGATTAATTTCTGGGCGCGTATGTTGGATGGCAATCATGCTTATAAGATTATACAGAATATGCTTCATCTTTTGCCTAATGATAAAGTTCAGAAAGAATATCCTGAGGGACGTACTTATCCTAATTTATTTGATGCCCATCCACCTTTCCAGATCGATGGAAACTTTGGTTATACGGCAGGAGTTGCAGAGATGTTGTTGCAAAGCCATGATGGTGCAGTACACTTGTTGCCTGCACTACCTGAAGCATGGAAAAAAGGAAGTGTGAAAGGCCTTGTTGCCCGTGGTGGTTTTGTGGTAGATATGGAATGGGATGGCGTTCAACTGAAAAAGGCGAAGATACATTCTCGCTTGGGTGGGGTACTGCGTATCCGTTCTTATGTTCCTTTAAAGGGAAAAGGAGTGAAAGTGGCAGACGGTGCTTGCCCGAATCCTCTTTATGCATCGGCAGTTATAAAAGAACCGGTAGTTTCAAAACTGATAAATCCTCAGGTGCCGGTCCTTTATCGTACTTACGAATATGACATTGTTACTCAGCCGGGAGAAGACTATTCGCTTGAGCGTAGTATGTAATGATATTAGCAGTCTATTAATTGTGACAAAACCTTGGAGTGATGAAACTTACAATTTTATTTGAGGTTAGTGTCAGCCTGATACTTTCCAGCTTTTGTTCATTTGGAGTTCAGGCTCATCCTGTTCAGGAAAACAGCAGTGGGGACCCGGTTCCTGCAGGAGCTTACTATACTGATAACTATCGGAATTTGTTTAATGAGTATTTAGGTATTTCTCAGCAACAAACCGACCGGAAAATGGAGCAAATCTGGAATCATTTCTTTGTGAATGAAAAAACAAAGGTTTACTATGAGAGTGATGACAATACTGCCTATATTTATGATACAGGGAATCAGGATGTACGTACAGAAGGAATGTCCTATGGAATGATGATATGTGTACAGTTGGATAAGCAGGCGGAATTCGATAAATTATGGCGGTGGGCCAAGAAATATATGCTATATACTTCGGGCAAATGGTCGGGATATTATGCCTGGCACTGTACGCCTCATGGTGTTAAAATAGGTAAGGAGCCGAGTTGCGCTTCTGATGGTGAAATTTATTTTATAACTTCTTTATTCTTTGCTTCTCACCGTTGGGGGAATGACGGGGCATATAACTATAATCAAGAAGCTCAGAAAATCTTGAAAGACGTTATGTCTAAAGATGGTTCCCAAGGCGTTTATAACCTGTTCAATACTGAGAGTAAACTCGTTACATTTGTACCGGAAAAGGTCTATTATAACTATACGGACCCTTCTTATAATCTGCCTGCTTTCTTTGAACTTTGGGCTTTGTGGTCTGACACTAATAAGGAATTCTGGAAGCAGACGCCTGATGCAGCCCGTCGCTTGTTGGTTGATGCATCGCATAAAAAGACGGGATTGTTTCCTGATTATTCTGCATTCGATGGCACTCCTTGGAAACCTAAGAATTGGGGGTATGATACAAGAAGATACCAGTTTGATGCCCTCCGTTGTGCCATGAATGTTGGTATGGATTATTATTGGTTTGGAAAAGATGCTGCTAACCAGACAGAGATGATGAGTCGATTGCTTAACTTTTTCAAGCAAGATAATTTTACGCACGAATATTTTAATGTGGATGGTTCAGCACCTGCTGGTAATTATTCAACAGGTATGATCGGTGCAAATGCTGTAGGAGCCTTTGCTCTGAATGACAAGGATCTGGCGAAAGAATGTATACAGAAATTGTGGGATGAACCATTGCCTACGGGGAAATTCCGTTACTATAGCGGTATGGTATATATGATGTCTATGCTGCATGTCAGTGGAAACTTCCGGATTATCAAGTAGCTTGGTGAATGGAAAGTGTAAAAGTAGTATAAGCGTAATATATTGATATAATAGAGAAAGCCAGCTAATTGTCATGAATTAGTTGGCTTTCTTTTTGTTCAGTTTAGTTCTGTTGCTCAATCTTGTCACCGTCAGAAAAAGAAGACTTTTGCTGTTCTTCCATATAGGAGGTGGGGGGTACTCCGTATAATTCTTTAAAAGCGGTAGAAAAATATGCAATATTAGTAAAACCTGTAAGGCTAGCGACTTCAGTAATGTTATGATATTGGTTTGCTAATAATGATGCCGCTTGTTTCAGACGAACATTGCGTATTAAGTCGCGGGTTGACTGGTTAGTCAGCTCTTTCAGCTTACGGTGCAAATGCACACGACTGATACCTACTTCAGTTGCTATCATTTCAACATTCAAGTCAGAATTACCGAGATTGTCATTAATAACTTTCATCACTTTATTAAGCAGCCTGTCGTCAGGTGATTGGACTTTTAGTTTCTTCAACTTCTGTTCTTGCATCTGACTACCGCTGAAACTATTGCGCAATACTTCTCTGCTCTTGATGAGGTTGATAGCCGTTTTTCTCAGTATTTCGATACTGAATGGTTTCACTATATATGCATCTGCTCCCATGTTTAAACCTTCCAGGTTATCTTCTTCTCTTGATTTGGCCGTCAAGAGTATAATTGGTATATGGTTGATGGTTACGTTCTGCTTTATTTTTTTGCAAAGTGTCAATCCATCCATTTCAGGCATCATGATATCACTGATAATCAGATCAGGTTCTTTTTTTAGAATCATTGCAAGTGCTTCTTTTCCATTAGTACACTCGCTCATGTGGAAATCACTTGCCAATTCGCGACAGATGTATTTTCGTATTTCTTCATCATCTTCTACTACCAGGACACGATTCTTTGTTCTGGAACGTATTTTTTCGTCTTCTTCATCAACTGGAGAAGTGGGTAGGGCAGTTGTGATATGTACGGGAGAATTATTCTCAGTCGGGTTATTATCTATTTCTTCAGCGTTCAGATGTTCCTTGCCTAAGGGCAATCGTATAATAAAGCGGGAGCCTGGTTTCCCTTCATTATTTTCTGCTTCTATTGTACCGTGATGTAATTCTATTAATGAACGACTTAGATGCAATCCGATACCAGTACCTACATTAGAGTTATTGTGGCTGTTACGGATTTGATAGAAACGCTCAAAAATTCTTCCTATCTCTGCGGGATCAATTCCGATGCCGCTATCTTCTATTATTATTTCAAAATAATGCTGTAAAGGGCAGGGAGCATTCATATCTTTACCGGTACGGAGATAAATATTGATTTTTCCGTTTTCCGGTGTAAATTTGAATGCATTGGAAATAATGTTCAGGATAACTTTATCAAAATTCTTAGGATCTATCCATACCTGTAAGTTTTCCATTTCTGTTTGAAAACTAAGAGTGATATGTCTGGCATTTGCCTGATATTCGAAGGTATAGTATAAATCCCGGATAAAGCCTACGATGTCCATCTCTTGAAATTTCAGTGACATTTGCCCTTTATCAATTTTTCGAATATCCATTAGCTGGTTAACCAGACGAAGAATACGTTCAGCATTCCGATAAATAGTATGATAGTTTTTCTGCCGCTCTCCATCTTTATCAGTAGAGATAAGCTTTTGCAGTGGGCTTATGATGAGAGACATCGGGGTACGTATCTCGTGGGATATATTGATGAAGAACTGTAATTTGGCTTCATTGATCTGCTCTGCGTGAATATGCTCTAATATCTCCTGGCGGGCACGGTAACGATGGCGTACTTGGATGACGATGATATAGATGATGGCTATCAGCAATATCCCATACATTAGTTTGGCCCATCCGGATGCATACCATGCCGGGTTAATGGTGATACGTATTTCTTTAATATCAGAATAAGAGTCATTATCTTTTGCTTTTATCTGGAATGTATAGTCACCCGGACTTAAGTTGCTGAATGATACTCGGTTGATACCTTGTTGTAAACTAATCCAACTTGTATGGTTAATGCGATATATATAGGTAATTCGTTCCGGACTGAAAAACTCCATGGCTGAAAATTCTATGCTGAAAGAATTATCTTTGTGGGAAAGCTGGAAATGGTCAGCATCCATTACTGCAGTAGTGACAATGTCTTTACCTCCTGATTCCATCCCTTTCTTTACCATTTTATCATGGATATAAAAGTCCGTGATCCGAATCTCAGGCTTTTTGCTTGAGTAGGTTATTTCTGCCGGATTAAAATAAGTGATGCCGTTTGTACCTCCAAAAATAAGTTCACCTTGCTGACATGCAAAGCTGGCTCCTTTGCTGAATTCATTACCTTGCAATCCGTCACTTGCATAGAAATTAATGAAACTCTGGTTTTGGGGGTTGAACCGACTGATTCCATAATTCGTACTGATCCAGAGATATCCATTCGTATCTTCCTTGATTGCACATATATAATTACTCGGCAAACCGTCTTCTATTGTATATTCACGAATATCAAGGCTTTTGGGATTGAGGTGTTTTAATCCTTTAGATGTTCCTATCCAGATGCTTCCATCACTACCCTCGTGAAGGGCATAGATTACGTCTCCATATAATATTCTCCTATTTTTCAAGGGAGAGATGAAATCCATGGTCTTTATGTCCACGCATCCCAAACCGTCATAAGTTCCTATGTACAGTTTACCTTCACTAGTGTATAAGAGACTGTTTATCCATGAGTTATGTAGCATATTTGTTTTTCTCCAGTCAGTATTGGTTTTAGCAAGCATTGGACAACGGACTATTTCTTTGGTATTTATATCCATGTGATATAAACCGCCTCCCATTGTTCCTATCCATAATGTCTTATTATTATCTTCTGCAAAACAATAGACACTTTCTATAAGATTGGATGTCTGATCCAATAATCTCAGGTATTCACAACGACCGGTTTTAGTATCTAACTTAGCCATACCGTTCAGGTAAGAACCTATCCACAGATTATGGTTGGAGTCCTCAAAAATACTCATGATGGTTGCAGGAACTGAGTGTGCATCATCTGTAGGGACAAAGTGTGCTTTTAAAGTTTGATCCGGAGCGATTGCATAGATTCCATCGTTGTCAGTACCTACCCAGAGAGTTCCGATATGGTCCTTGTATACTGACATGACGCAGTTGGAACCGATCATATTATGTATAGAAGATTTATAACCCATGTATTTGAATTTGTTGGTCGTGGCAGGTATAATCATAACTCCTTTCTGAAAGAAGCCTAACCAAATATTTCCTATTTTGTCTTTCAGAATGGAATGTACCTTAGCTTTTTTCAAGTTAAATGTGGTAATATTAAAATTGACCTCCTTTATCTTTTGCTTTTGAGTATCATATATTTTCATTCCCAAACCATCGGTACCGATAAATATCTCATTCTGATCTCCAGGATATAGAATCTTAATAGGTAAATCAGGATTTGGAGTATATTTGAGAGGAATAAATGTATCTGTTTTATCATCATATATGAATAGCCCTTTTTTTAAACTACTCATATAAAGATTGCCCTGTTCGTCTTCACACATACTTGAAACTGTATTTTTGGCTATGTCTTCTTCGCCTGAATAGTGTTTGGCCTGGTTATTTTTATCAAAACGAAAGATACCATTATCACCTGTTGCTACCCATAAATTCCCTTTTTTATCTTCATATGTATAAGTAATCAGATTACTGGAAATAAATTGGCTTATTTGTGTGGCTTTTATACTGTCTCCCCTTGTTTCCAATAAAAACATACTATGTCCCGAGGTTCCTATTAGTATTTCTCCATTATTGCGTTCAAGTATTGTCGCTATATTGGGAGCTATCGGAACTCCGCTAGAAAGGTACATAGGAATGGTGGTAAAACTATCTGTTGCCCGATCATATATTTGTAGTCCGTTTAAGGATCCTATGAAGAAGCGCCCTTTTTTATCTTCGTACAATGTACGTACATAGTCATTTAGTAGAGAGTGAGGATTATCTTTCTCATTTCTATAAACAGTGAATTTTGCACCGTCATATCGATTCAAGCCATCTTCTGTTGCAATCCATATTATGCCATCGCGATCTTGATATATTTTATTAAGCATACTGCTTGATAGGTCCTTATCGACCGTGAACATCTTCCCTTCCTGTCCATGAGATGTGGTAGATAAGCATAAAAATAATAGGCATAAAATAAATTTGATCTTCATAGTTATTAATTTTATGCTTGCAAATATACTTAATATCCGCTATATTTCCTTTTAAAATATGAACTTATATGTCGAATTTCTTATTCAGAGTTTGCGGGACTTTTATGTTTTTGCTAATTTTGAATTACGGTGTAAATGATAGATACCACGTCAATTGAAAAGTAACGAATGGGAAGATGAAGAAGAGAGAAACTAATGAGCAGATGGAGAGACAACAACCGTGTTATTATCCAAGGGAAGGTGCGAGTACTATTGTTGTTTTTATACATGGTATAGTGGAAGGACCGGATCAGTTTTTGGGTTTAATGAAACGAAGTTCCGAACTGGGTTTTGCTTCTTCTTCTTTGTTATTACCGGGACATGGCGGAACAGGGGAGGAGTTTGCACGCAGTAGCAGACAGCAGTGGCTGGAATATGTCAATGCGGAAATAGCTCGTTATAAGAAAAACTATAATTCGATTATTTTGGTTGGGCATTCTATGGGAAGTCTTTTATCGTTTCTTACTTATATGGAAAGTCCGGAGCAAATAATAGGCATAGTAGCTATAGATACCCCTTTATATGTGAGGATTAAGGGTAGAGCTCTCAGAAATAATCTGAAAGTAGGCTTCTGCAAAGAAATTCCGGAAAGTGATCCTGCTCATGCTCTATTGAAGGCGAGTAGTGTAGCTCCTTGTTCCATACTCACTTATTTGAGTTGGGCACCGAGAATGATTGACTTGTTTTGTTTGATGAAGAAAACAAGAGAGGTACTACCACAGGTCTCTATTCCTACATTGGTCTTTCATGCAGATGATGATGAATTGGTAAGTGCTTCCAGCGTGAAGTGCTTCGAGAGAACAATTCCGGAGAAGTACTTACAACTTGTTCACTTAAAAGAGTCAACTCATTTTTTTTATGGAAATGCGGACTGGGATTTGCTTTATTATACTTTTAGCCACTTTTTACAATCCTGTTAGAAGTTTTGCAAAAACTTCGACAGGCTCTCTTCCCGTGACAAACCTAATTTCTTTCTAAGCCTGTATCGTGCTGATTCCATACCCCGTTCCGATAGATTGAATAGTGGTGCAACTTCTTTGGTGATTAAATCCATACGGATATATGCGGCTAATTTTAATTCGCTGGATGTAAGATCGGGATAACGTTCTTTCAGGCGGCTGAGAAAGTTATTGTGTACGATGTTGAAGTTATTTTCCAACTTTTGCCAGTAATCTTCGTCTTCGATATTGGCATGTACTTTTTCCAGAAGTCTGTTCAATTTACGCAAGGCGTCTTTGGTCTGTTCTTTACGCAGATAGGCAGAAATTTTCTGGAGTTCGTCTTGCATGAAAGTGAAAATTTCCTGCTTCTGAATTACATAGAACATGGAATTTGAGAGTTCCTGGCTCTTTAATAATAACTCTTGTTGAAGCTTGTTATTTTCCAGTTCAACTATCCTCTTTTCCTGTGCAAGAGCTTCCTCTTTTAGTTTGAATTCCCGTTTAAGGCTTTCTTCCTTCAGTTCATCCAGACGTTTTTGGTGTTGCTTGTTGAATCTCTGGTTCAATAGTTTATAGATTCCATATCCGAGTGCAACAAGGAGAAGTACGTACATGATGTAAGCATAAATACTTCTATACCAAGGTGGAAGAATTCTGAGATGAATTTCTTCTACTTCCGTCTGGTGGGTATGATGATTGTAGGCACGTATAAGGAAGGTATAATTTCCTTCTTTCAGTCCAGTATATTCTTTTATGCCTGAAGCGTTCAATGCCAGCATTTGTTCATCCAGCCCTTTTAGCTGGACGGAATAAGTGATTTTATCATAAGAATTAGTATTCGGATTCATTTCAAACCGATATGAAGCATCCGGCCGATATTTTCTTAGGATAGTCTGATGTTGTCTGTCAGTTGGAAAGCCATTGTAGAAATAAGAATCTATTTCTTCATTGCTGGAAGAGATTATTACTTTTTTAATAAGGAACTTGTAGCTGTTGGAGAGGGATGACAATGAATCTGTAGTGATACGATAAAGACTGAAACCATCCAGAGTGCTGATAATACAAGTAGCCGAGTCCACTCTGTTGATACTTTCGAAGGTACCCATCAGATTGTTTTGCAAACGGGTGGTACTGATAGAATCTGTTATATAACCATGCGGAGTAATATAATTGATTTTCAGTTTACCGGACTGCATATACCATACACAACTGTTTTCTTCATTGCTGACTACACGAAGATAATCTCTGTTACCTATACGCTGATTCCATTCTTCGGATAATTCGAATTCCTGCCTGATGGAGTTATAACGATAGATACCGGAATCTGTTGTGAAGTAAACACGGCCTTTGTCTTTAAACAGATTGGTCTGGTAAGAGTTGTTCTGATTCGGATAATGCTGGCAGGATATTACTTTACTATATTCCGAATTCAACTTGATGGCACTCAGACCTGTTCCATGAAATATCCACCAAATATCATCAGATTCATCATATTCTACATAGCGTACCGAGAGATTAAAACCTTTTATTTTCCGTGTGGATATCCAGCGAGGTGCAGACTCCGTGCCTTTGTTTTCTAATAAAACCAATCCGGTGTAGCTGCCTGCCAGCACTTTGGATTTATTTTCTCCGACCGGTGTAAAGTTCCAAAAGCCATTTTCACCTATCAGGGGGATGGCCGTTCCTTCCTCAATCATAAAGGCTCCATTATTGTGACCGCAGAACAGAGTTTTTCCAATGGCGGTCAGATTCCAGACTTGTCCATCGGCATTCTTTACGGGACGGAGAGCCAGGTGGCGGATGTCTTTGATAGGCCAGGGGCTATAATATAATCCCTGATTCGTTCCGAAATAGATGTATCCGTTATGAATAATTGACGCGTAGCCTACTCCGTAATTCTGGTTTCCGGTATAGAGGTTTGATAATGGGCTGTTGGTTTCCAGATAACTGATGCCATTGTCAAGTCCCAACCATATATTATCTCCTTCGGTCACGTTCAGACTCAGTACGGAATTATTTTGCAGGCCCGACCGAATATCATATTGCTCAATCTCTCCCGTAGGAATATCTGCAATAATCAGTCCGCTCTTAATCGTCCCGATATAAATCTTGTCATCCTTTATTTCTGCACAATACAGCTGACTGGATTTGAGTAACGGATCATTTTGAGTGATGAGCGGAACAGTTGTTGAATTGTCATAGATATAAATGCCATGATATTCAGTTATCAGTAATAGCTTTTGATCCTGATAGGGGAGTATTTCGCTGATATGGTAGTTACTGATCTTTTCCGTACTTGCCAACGGTATAAATAACTGTCCGGTTTGCAGAAATACCCCCGCGTTTTCCTTGAACACATATAAATTTCCGTTTATATTGGCGGAGCAGAGCATACGTTCCTTACTTTGGATAACAGTAATTTCATCGTTCGTAAGTTTGAATATATGGTTGTAGGATACAAAGTAGATGCTATGATCTATGCAATAGATATCCCATACATCACTGAAATTGCGATACTTATCTTCCAGACTGTCGGATAAGGAATGATAGTGCATAGCTCCCTTTTCGTCTGGCGAGAAATAACCGAAATTGTTGAATGCTCCTACATAGATACGTTCCTTGCCGTCATGGTAAGCCGTCCGGATAATCATGCCATTGCTGAACAGATGCCATGAGTAACCATCGAACTGTAGTAACCCTGAGTTGTTGGCTGCATAAATCCAGCCGTTGTTGTCACGGGTGATTGTCCAATTCTGCGTGCCCCCACCATACTCCATACGACTGATGTTATTGATATAAGGTAACCAGTTCTTTATGGAGTATGTATGAACGGAGAAGATGAGTAATAACAATGTCAGTGTGTATTTCATTTCAGCCTCTTTTGCTCCAAAAATATAAATTTATTCAATATGAGCTATCGGTTCATGGATATATCTTTCCATTTTCATTTTCTCTTTCCACTTCACCGTGATGTCCGGATTAATCTGTAACCGTGCATCTATCTTGCTGAAAATCACCGTATCTCCTTGCCACATTGCTTCCGAAGGCCAATCTGCATTGATGTATGAAAATGCTTTCACGACATCCGGATTACTCTCCACTGTATTGAACAGTTCCTTGTACCAGGTACTCCAGGCGCGATTGGCCTGTTCCGGATTGGAAAGGCGTAACTCGGAAGCTACAACTCCTTTTTCCTGAAACATAGGAGTAGATTCCGCAATAAAGAGTGGCTTGCCATGTTTGCGAGCCAGGTCTATCATAGCCTGGCAACGCCCTTGGGCAAACTGGCTGTATGCAAACCAATCTACATATTCATCACCGGGATAATATTGATAAAGTTCGTCCATACTGCTGTTGCCTCCGGTGGATTGCCAAACATAAGCTACATTGGACATATTCAGTGAATCGAATAGGGTATGGATACGGCGGAAAGCTGTAGTGTAAGCTTCCGGTTGATAGTGATTCCAGGCATGCCCGTCGAATTCATAGCCGATGCGCAGAAATACTCTTCGGGGGGCAATGTTTTGTATCCATTCTCCCAGGCGAATGATATAACTGTCATGTTCCCCGCTGGCTACTTTTTCTTCATGGTTTACTAATTCAAGACCGATGGCTACGTCGCAGCCTTTAAGCAGGGGAGATGCAAGTTGTGCGTCCGCAAAGCAATTGCCTGCCCCCCAATTGGCATTCGATGTAAGCCCGTCAAGTCCCTGGTAAGTATATCCGTAAGATACATCTCCCGGACGGATGTTGGTATAGATGGTTATACCTGCCGGAGTTCCGAAGAAGTCAACATATCCTTCTTTCCCTTCTATACCGCCTATTGCTTCCATATCCTGACCAATGAAAACCAGGCACTTGCCGTCTTCCGGCTCGAACTTGGCATAGTTTACGGAAGACTTCTTGTTTGTACAAGCTATAGCACAAAGAACTATAGCGAGATAAAATAGCTTTTTCATATAGCAAATAAATAGAGTTTACAATAAAGGTTTGTATTCAAAGCTGTCAAAATAGGCCCATTTGCCCCGTCCTGATACATCTTGGCAGCACATACCGATGAAAGCTCCGGTAAAGGCGGCTTTGTATTCAAACTTGTTGCAAACGTAATCATCAGATATAATGGAAGCATCCAATGTACCCCCTATTTCCTGCCATGTATCCCCGTCGATGGAATAACTGAAGTTCAACTTTTCTCTCTGAACGGTTGCCCGTAGCCATACTTCTCCCTTTTTCAGCCGGATATATTCCGGTAACGGCTCACTCCAGCGATTATCATCATTGACGAATATATTCAGCACATAGCTGTTGAGAGATTCTTCCCACGACATGAAGAGATAGTAAAAGTGCCTTGTATTGTAGTAATAGGCCAGTCCTGCCATTTGCTGGAAAGTATCCGGTTGAAATTCCAGTCGGGTGGTAGCTGTAAAGTTGAAGTCTTGTTGTCGCCTGGCTATCATGCTTTGGTGATGGGTGGAACAAAGTGATTCCTTACCTTTAATACTCAGGAACCCACTCCGTTTCCTGAGTGATACCCAGGTTTCATCCATCGGTACACGGAGTGACTGGAAGTCGATAGGCATAGTCTCGTCTTCAAAATCACATCGTTCCGGTAAAGCCCCCCAACGGCAGACTGGCAAGTCGGGAGCTTCAATTTGTACCTGCGGTTCATTACCTCCGCTTTTTAGATACAGCCAGCCATCTTCGTGCCACACTACTTCTTGCAGGCATGTTTCGCGCCCTAGGGTACATCTGCCACGGGTAGTTAATGGTCGCCCTGCAAGGTGGGTCAGATACCATCTGCCATCGGGAGTAGATACTACCGAGCCGTGACCTGCCTTTTGGAGATACAAATCCGGATTGTGAGCAGAAGTCAGTACCGGATTCGTAGGATGTACTTCGTAGGGACCGGTAATCTGCCGGGATCGTGCCAGAGTTACGGCATGATTATATTCCGTTCCGCCTTCGGCTGTTATCAGATAATACCAACCGTTGCGTTTGAAGAGTACGGGACCTTCCGTAACTCCCAATGCAGTGCCGGGGAAGATGTAATAAACCTCTCCGATAAGCCGGCGCTCCCGGTAAGAATATTCCTGCAAGACAATTCCACCGAAGAATTTTCCTTTCCGGTGATCTACAAGCAGATTGGGAACCCAGGCGCGTCCGTCCTCGTCATGGAACAACGAAGGATCAAACCCGCTACTGTTCAGATAGATGGGATCGGACCATTCACCGTCTATCTCGGTTGCCGTCACAAGATAGTTGTGCGTATCTTTCCATCTGCCGTCGAAGCGCTTGACATCTGTGTAGACCAGATAAAACGTTCCGTCCTTGTAGGTCAGATTGGGTGCCCAGACTCCGCAGGAGTCGGGATTTCCTTTCATATTGAGTTGAGACACGCGGGTGAGTGGCCGGGTTAGTAAATGCCAGTGAACCAAGTCACGGGAGTGATGTATCTGTACACCCGGAAACCAGTCAAAAGTGGAGGTGGCTATGTAGAAATCATCTCCTACGCGGCAGATAGACGGATCCGGATTAAATCCGGTCAGAATAGGGTTTGTAATCATATTCATAGTGCTAAGTTGTTTTTATGAGTTCTTTTTCCAGTTCTTCCATGTTGCGTCCCTTTGTTTCGGGGTAGAGCAGACTGACGGAGATCAGGCAGAATACCATGATGATAGCATAAATCATAAAGGTATTGCCTGCACCCAGATGTTCTATCTCGACCGGGAACAAGGTGGTGACGGCGAAACTGATAATTCCATTGAAGACACCTGCAAGCGATATACCCAATCCTTTTACATGATACGGGAATATCTCAGACAGCAATATCCAGGTAATCGGACCTAGTGAAATAGAGAAGCCGACTATCATGCAGAGCAGTCCGATCAGGATAATGACGGGGGATCCCGACATATAAAACGTGGCAGATACAGTCAGCAGTGAGGCTATCATGATACACGAACCAATAATCAGCAGAGGTTTTCGTCCGAGCCGGTCAATCAATGTCATGGATGCAAGGGTCATAACCACCATACATATCCCGATAAGGTTGGATTGCAGGAAAGAGCTGTCGGGGGTGAAACCCGCCATGTCGAACACCTTGGGTGCATAGAATAATACCGCATTGATTCCGCATGCCATCTGGAAGAAGGCGACACTGAAAGCAATAAACAGTATCAGTCGCATCGGGCGTTTAAACAATCTGCGTCCCTGTTCCTGATAGGAGAGGGCAGTCTTTTCCTTGTCTTTCCGTTGGCTCCGGTTTTCGGTCCATACCGGACTTTCCGGTACGAATGTCAATCCGATTAGGTAGATAATCGGGAACAAAGTACCCAATCCGAGCATCCAGCGCCATTTCAGTTCCGGACTGTCGAACCAGCCATTCACCAACGTATTGGAAGCATAAGCCACCAGATAACCTACTCCGATGTTCAGTTGATTGAACGATACGAGAAAGCCCCGCTTATCGGAAGGTGCAAGTTCCGCAATGTACATGGGGACTACCAGCAGTGAGATTCCTATACCCAGTCCACCGATGAAGCGGCTTATCAGAAAAAACAGATACGTCTGACTGAGTGCACTGCCCAATGTACAGAAGCAAAAGAGCAGTGCTGCCAGAATGAGTGATTTCTTTCGTCCGATTCTTTCGCTGACATTTCCGGCAAAGAAGTTACCGATGAAGGTTGCCAGCATGGTGATGCTTACAGCCAGCCCTTCCTGAAAGGAGCCGGATTGCAGACCGAAAAAGTCGCCGAAATACATGCTTGCTCCCGATACATTGGCCGATATGCCCAGCAGCAGACCACCTATCGAGACGATGAAGCAGGTGATGTACAGATATGCATTGTTTCTTTTATCCATTGATTGATTTATTCAGGGTAAATAATTACAGTGTGTTTATTGGGGCAGTTTACTCCAATCCAATTCCGCAGCATGTATATAGCCATTGCCCGAAACTTTCTCTTTCCAGTGGTTGCTTACATATTCACTTTGCTGAATACGTGAGTCGCATTGCTGGAAGGTTACATTTACTATCCACATCGGTTGAGAGAGCCATTCTACATTGATGTAAGAGAAAGCTTTAACCACATCGCTGTTTTCTTCGATAACACTGAAGAATTTGGTGAACCACTCATCCCATATCTTCCGGGCTATCTCAGGCTTTTTGATATCCGCATCGAAGTAAGTCTGTCCCTTCTGGAAGACGGGAGTCGATTCGGCTATGAATACCGGTTTGCCTTTCATCCGGGCAAATTCGATCATTACCTGATCCGGCTGCCCGAAATAAGAGTAGGCACACCAGTCCACATATTCATCTCCCGGATACCATTTCTGCATATCGGATAGGGGAGTACCATCTCCTTTGGATTGCCATACATAAGCTACGTTGTGGATGCCTGCCGCATCAAAATGATCTTTGATGTGTTTGTAGGCGGGGATATACGTTTCGGGTACATAATGATTCCAGTCTGTACCGTCGAATTCATAGCCGATACGCAGAAAGACGGGACGGGGAGCAAGCTTCTTGAACCATTCACCTATTATATCCAGCTTCCGGTCGTATTTGCCGGATGCTATGTCCGTTTCATTTCCCACAATGGCAAGCCCTACGGCGATCATTGAGTTATTGAAACGTTCCGATTGAGGGTATAAGTTGGCACAACAATCACCTGAACCCCAATTGTCGATATCATAAAGACCGGATACTTTATCGGTGTCGCTACCGCCCAGTCCCAAGTAAACGGTTATTCCTGCCGGAGTCTGGAAATGATCGCAATAGCCTTCATTGTACTGTTCCAGTCCGCCTACTGCTCCTAAATCCTGGCCGATGAAGACAAAGCATTTACCGTCTTCAGGTTCGTATTTGGAGAGTTCCCGTCCGTTAGGTTCCGGGGCGGGGGTATCATGCTCTTTATTCTCACATCCGATGCAGGAGGTGAAAAGGAGGGGAAGTATGATATACTTTAATATTGATTTCATGATTGATATGAGTTTATAGTTTCATTGTACTTAGTTACGAGCTACAAGCTACAAGTGCCTTTCGGAATATAGCGCAGCTACTTGTAGCTTGTAGCCGGTAGCTCGTAACTTTTCCGAGAGGAGGGATTGCAAATCTGCCTGTATTTGTGAGCGGCTCGTCCCAGCCTGCTAGGACACACCGTCCCATCCTGCTAGGATGCACTGTCTTAACCTCCTAGGACGAGCCGCTCACAAATGCAGGGACGAGGTTAGCGATAGAAGAACAGGGGAGGTTTTGTACCCGGGCGGAGGACGACTTTTTATCCCGGTATAGGGATAGCCTCCTATCCCGGGTACGGGATATTTTCCGGCCTTTGATAGTACCAGTCCTTCGGTAACCGCATCTCCATTCTTTCATCACTAAATTATCACTTAGTTCAGTAGGGTTATGAGTTAAATGATAACCCCAATATTAAGTAAATAGAGTATCTCAATTCCCCTCCTCCGTCGGAGGTTGCTCTCCCCCGATAACGGGGGAGCCGGAGGGGGTGGGTGCCCAAAGGGCGGGGTGGTAGGTAAAGCAAGAAATACCTATGAACCATATAAATAAGGAATTATTTTCTCACCTACCACCTCCCCCTTCGGGTACTCCTCCTCCCAAGAGGAGGAGAATTAAGATAGTATTACTTGACCATTTAGTTCCTTTCTAATACATTCGGATTCTTCTCTGTTTCACTGTGAGGAATGGGTAGATAGTAATTGTTTTCATTGAATACCCGTTCCTCAATGGTTACTATTTTATAGTTATTATTGTTTCCGTCAAACTCAACCGTCATTCCCTTGATGGGTGCCCGTAGAGTCGCTGCTTCTTTCCAGCGACGCAAGTCGAAGAAGCGGTGTTCTTCCAGACACAACTCTACGCGGCGCTCATTGTGAATACGGATACGCATCTCGTCCTTGGATAAACCTTCCGGTAATCCCGGCTGGCCTGCACGATCGCGAACCTCGTTGATAGCATCATATACACTCTTATCCGGTGCAGCCAATGCCTCATTCTGCGCTTCGGCATAGTTTAGTAACACTTCTGCATAGCGGAAATAAGGCCAGTTGTTATCCTGTGCAAAGGCTCCGGTGTATAAGTCGGCAGATGCTCCGTCATATTCCTGCATCATTTTGCGAAGTCCATACCCGCAGCGTGCGCGGTAATCGTTGGGCAGGCAGTTACCGCTCCAATCCGGGTTTTGCAGATGGCGATGCATGAGCAACTGACTTCCTTCCCAGTAACTTCCATGATAAAGCAAAGTCTGATAGAAACGTTTGTCACGGTTAGCGTATGGGTCCTGTGGATTGTAAATAGATGTAGGATCGGTTATCAATTTACCGTCTGTGGTTTCATAAGCATCAGCTAAGTTCTGGGTGGGATATAAACCGTTCCAGGAACCGCGGTCGGCATCGGCAGGGTCAAGACTCCATTGCATGTGGATGTTGTGCGTAATTTCCGGGAACTGGAAGCGGCGCTCAAAGATGATCTCCGTGTTGGCATTCGATTTATCGAAGAATAAAGAACCGTAGGCATATTCACCGTTGCGGTAAAGATGATACACTCCCAGAGTCATGACAGCTTGTGCGGCTTTGGCAGCATCTTCCCAACGCTCTTTAGAGTTGGAGGCATTGTTGAGCGGGCTGGCAAGATAGAGCAGAGCACGAGCTTTCAGCGCCAGGAAGGCACCACGGGTGGCACGCCCTTTCATGGCGTAGGAAACGGTTGGGTCGAGATCTTCCGCATAGTTATCGCTCTCGGTGGCAATGAAGTTTATCAATCCTTCGAAATCGGTGGCCGGTACCAGCAGATTGTCTTCCAGTTGCTGAGCTTCCGTAATCAACGGTGCCCGTCCGAATGTCCTGGCAAGGTCGAAGTAACAGAATGCCCGCAGGAAACGTGCTTCCGCTTCGTAATATTTCTTTTCGGTCGGTGTCAGCACCACGTCTTTGGTGTCCGGAACGGCGGCAATTATCAGGTTACATTTGCGGATAATGCTATAATTACTCTTCCAGATTTCATCGATGAACGGAGTGCTTTGCGCTGTGATCTGTCCCGTATTAAACTGATTTACATTTGCATCGAACTTGCCGTCGAAGTCGTCGGCGCCGGCATCGAAGTTACCGCCGAAAGCGGCAGCCCAGTCCTGATCCCATCCCTGTGTATTACGGTTGAAGCCGCATACCAGTGTACCGTACGTATTGGCTACGAATTGATCGATAAGCTTTTTGTCCTGCCAAATCAAGTCGTCGGAGACAAATGTCGTAGGCTTGATGTCCAGCATATCAGTACAGGAAGTCATGCTGATAGCGGCAAGTAGTATGAATAAGGGTTTAAATATTTCTTTCATGATATTGTCTGTTTAAAATTGAATACTGATACCTGCGTTAAATGATTTCATTTGCGGATAAGACCAACCTTGTGAGTTTACATTTTCGGGGTCTATCTGAGGAACATCGGTAATGGTGAAGAGATTCTGTCCGCTGACGTACACACGTACATTCTCTAAACGGAGGTTGCTCAACCATTTGCGCGGGAAGTTGTAACCTACTTCAATGTTTTTCAGTCTGAAATAAGACGCATCATACAGATAGGTCTGCACGGGCGGGAAATCCGTATTCGGGAAGTTGTGCGTGGACTGCTCCAGACGCGGATAACGTGTGCCGGGATTGTTCTCGCTCCATGCTTCTTTTACCCAGAATTGAGGCAGATTGCCATCATTGAAGTAAGGCATTACTACGCCACCATTCAGATAAACCTGCGCATGGGCTGCTCCCTGGAAGAGGAAACTGAGGTCGAAATTCTTCCATGCCAGGCTTCCGTTGATACCGTATACGATTTCCGGTACGTTGCCGTATCCCAGATAAGTCATATCACCGGCATTTACCACTTCGTCACCGTTTACGTTTACATATTTGATATCACCGGGGCGGGTCACATAGTCGCTTCCTGCCACTTCCTGTTTGGCATACGCATCTATTTCCTGTTGGTTCTGGAAGATGCCGTCTGTCTTATAACCGTAGTAGCTGTAGATGGGACGTCCGGTTTTTCTCAGGTACTCGGAGGTTCCTGCGGCCTCAGCCATTTCCAATATCTTGTTGCGGGCATAAGTGAAGTTTCCGCCTATGGAGTAACGGACTTTACCGATGTGATGATTGAACGTCAGGTTGGCATCGATACCTTTATTCTCCACCTTGCCGATATTTTCAAGCGGGAGTTCTCCACCGAACGACCAGGGCACTTCGGCTCCTCGCTGTGCAAGGATGTCGGAACGGGTTTCTTTAAAGAAATCTAAAGACAGGTTGAACATATCAAACAAACCTGCATCTATCGCGATATTCATCTTCTTGGAAGTTTCCCAGGTTGCCAGTGCATTGGCTATGGGGCCGGGAACCAAACCTTTGGTAACCAATTCTCCGAATACGTAGTCGCCAAGGTTATTCGCCAGTCCGCCATTGTGCGAACCGCGTGAAGCGTACAAGTCGAAGCGGCTGTAATACGGGAAGGCTACACCACCGGTATTGTCGTTACCCAATGTACCATAGGACCCTCTGATCTTCAGGAAGTTTATCTTATTTTTCAAAGGTTCGAAGAACTTCTCTTCCGAAACCACCCAGCCGATAGATGCGGATGCAAATGTTCCCCAACGTTTGTCGGGAGCAAAGTTTTCGGAAGCGTCCCGGCGGATATTCGCTTCAAACAGGTATCTACCGCCATAATTATAGTTGATTCTACCCACATAGCTGAGGCGTGCCGACTCTCTGTCATATCCACCCAATTGCTGTCCGGTACTGTTACCGGCACTGATCTGATCCATTACGTCCGAGTCGAATGAGTTGCGGGATACCCATACGTTGTGGTATTTTTCTTTGCGTCCCAATGCCATCAACAGGGCTGAAACGGTATGGTTGCCGAAAGAACGGTCGTAGGTAAGATGTCCCTGCCACTCTATGTATTCGTTGTCATTCTGATTCTGATAGAGTGAGGCGCTGCCCCGTGGCTGCAAGTTGTAGTTGTTGTCTTGGTTGCGTACATACAGGTAAGGGGAGAGTGACCAGGTCTTCTGGGCATAATTGTTTTTATCGTATGAGAAGACACCCTTTATTTTCAGTCCTTGGGTTACAAATGGAAGGTCCTGAGTCAGTTCGAGGCGGGTTAACAGACTGTTGTTTCGTGAATCACTGTATCCCGCGTCTTTGCTGGTTTGCGCCATGATGTTCGGGTGAGTGGCATCGGGTACTGTGTAAAGGCCATTGTCATACTTGGCAAGTAGCACAGGAGTATTACGGATCAGCTGCTGGAAGACATTGGTACTGCTCTGCGGGCTTCCATGACGGTATTCCACACGACCGGATGCATCTACCGAGAGCTGAGTGGTAGAAGTGATCTTTACGTCAATATTGCTTCTTAAAGAGTAGCGTTCGTAGTTCAGATTGTCCCACAAACCATCCTGATGTACATATCCGAAGCTGGTAAAGAACTTGATGTTATCGCGTCCGCCATCCACGGTAATGTTGTGCTGATGCTGCACTGCATTCTTTGACAGCATTTCTTTGTACCAGTCGGTATTCGGATAGCGTTCGCGATCAGAGCCGTCGGCGAATTTTCTGATTTCCTCGTCTGTATAGATTGTATTGCCCATGTATATGTTCTTCATCCGGGCATAGTCGGTAGAATTGGCAAATTCCGGCAGACTTGTAGGCTTCTGTATTGATACGTTACCCGAGTACTTTACGTGGACTTTTCCGGTATTGCCTCGTTTGGTGGTGACCAGTATAACCCCGTTGGCACCGCGCATACCGAAGATAGCGGCAGAGGCGGCATCTTTCAATACGTTCAGCGATTCTATTTCATTGGGATCTATGCGGGCAAAGTCTTCTGCCTGGCGTTCGATGCCGTCGATGATATAGGTAGGTGAAGTTCCCCCCTGGAAAGTGGCAACACCGCGGATATAGATTTGTGAGCCGTCCAGTCCCGGTTCTCCGGTGGTTTGTTTGGCTATCAGTCCGGGAATCTGTCCGATAAGTGCGTTGGAGGTATTTGCCGATTGGGCTTTCAGGATCTCGTCGCTTTTCACGGAAGCTACGGCACCTGTCAGATTTACTTTCTTCTGGACGCCATATCCCACTACTACTACTTCATCCAGTTTCATGTTGTCTTCACTCATAACTACACGCATATCTTTGGCTGCGGCAAGTGTTACGGTGCGATATCCTATATAAGATATCTTCAGCATGTTTCCTATGCGGGCTTCGAGCGAGAATTTACCGTCTATATCGGAGATGGTACCTTTTTGTGTCTTCTGGTCCTGTATGGATACACCAATCAGCGGCTCTCCGTTTTCATCAATAACCAGACCTTGAATAAGACTCTCTTGTGCGTATCCGCTTGCCGTTATAAGAAGAAATAGTATCCATGCAAGAGGCCGCAGTGTGATAAGTGGCAGTCTTTTCTTCATAATATTAAAAGATTTAATCGTTAATAATAGTGTTTTCATGCAATACAGGGAATAAGGAATATCCGAAATTAGCGCGCGTTGTAGTCCGTCCATCCTTTGGCCTGTTTGGCTGATACAAAAGTAGAGGGTGGGAGGAGTAAAAGCAAGCGAATCACTACTCTTTACATACTTTTGCCGGAGGTAAATTATACGTTTGAAATACGTTTGCTGATTGCTAATATATTGATAAATAGTCGCGTATGTAAGCATGGACTTTGTTCGTGTATAAAAATAGCCTTCCTGTTTTCATAGAATCAGCCGAATATAAAAAAGAGGGGAAGCGTTGGCTTCTCCTCTTAAAGATAGGTTTGTGAAGTATGTGATTACCTTCTTTCATTCAGCATTTTCGGTGTCGGGCATTCATGGTTGTCGATAGGAAGCTTCACTTGTTTCAAATCGTCCAATTCATGTATCGGTCTTTCCACTTCGTAAGGGGCACGCATACCCGAAAATTCCTGGAAGTATAGCAGGCAGGCATCTTTCCACCATACGGCATCACGTGCCTGTATCTTCAGGCGTGACTGTACATCCTTGAAACGTTCCGCATCGATATAGTTCTCAGCCAGATCCCATTTTTTCTGAAAGCTTCTTACCTGCTGTACACCATGATCGTAGCGATAGCAAAGCTCGTCCCATAAAGTACGTCCGCTCTGCATGGTGTGTTGCCAAGGGGCATGATGGAACCACAAGAGATACTCATCCGGACAAGTACGGATGTCATCGTAAAGGCGGCAGAGTGAATCGGGATATTGGGCTGTAGCATTGCTACCCGTATGACTGCGGTCGAAACCTATCCCCTGTTTGTCTGCTTTATGATAGTAAGACGGCATCCAGTCGGGGCGTGCACCGGGCACGTCGCACCAAGGTTCCGGGCCGTAATGGTGTCCCCATGCAAAGAGATGATGCAGCCCGAGTGGCATCATATAGTCTACCACAGCCTCGCGGCTTTCCATCATCATGTTATGTATTTCATAGGCAATGGGTGCATGTTTGGGATTACTTGCATCGAAGAAAGTCTGTTTCAGCCATTCTTCTGCGATTGTTCCCGATGTCAGGGAAGGATTCCAGGCCATGCGCCCGAAAGCGTACCAGTTGGCTTGGGCGAAAGGATGGCCGCACCAGTTTGTATCCGTACCTATATTGGCAACACCTGCTATGGCTTTCAGTGAAGACGGCTTCACAAAGTCGAAGAACTCTTCCCACATCGGGGCAAGATAGGCAAGGTGATTGGAGAAGCCCAGATATTCTTGTGTAATCTGGAATTCGACCATCTGCGGAGTCCGGGGCATAGCGCCGAATAGAGGACTATATGGTTCGCGAGGCTGGAAGTCGACCGGACCGTTCTTTATCTGTACGATGACATTGTCGCGGAATTGTCCATCCAAAGGCTGGAATTCCAGATAAGCTTGCTTAGCGCGGTCTGCATCCGTTGGGCTGTAGACGAAAGCGCGCCACATGACAATACCTTTATAGGGCTTCAATGCATCTGCCAGCATATTGGCACCTTCGGCATGTGTACGGTTGAAGTCGCACGGGCCGGGCTGTCCTTCGGAATTGGCTTTCACCAGGAAGCCACCGAAGTCGGGGATGGTGCGATAGATCTCTTTGGCTTTCTGCTTCCACCAGGCGATGACATCTTTGTCCAAAGGATCGGCTGTGGAAAGCCCGCCCAGTTGCATGGGGGAGGCAAAGTTGATAGAGAGATATACCTTGATGCCATAAGGACGGAATATGTCTGCCAGAGCCTTTACCTTTTCCAGATATTCAGCGGAAAGGATTTTAGAGGAAGCATTTACATTGTTCAGTACCGTTGCGTTGATTCCGATGGAGGCATTGGCACGAGCGTATGCTTCGTATCTGTCGGAGAGTGTGCCGGGCAGTTCTTCCCAGTTCCAGAGAGATTTGCCGGCATAACCGCGCTCGATGCTGCGGTCGAGGTTGTCCCAATGATTGAGAATACGCAGGTCATAGGCAGGATTCTCCGTTATTTCCTGGTCTGTTTCCGAAGGCTTTCCGAAGTTCTGCATTTCTTGCAGACGGATCAGGTGATAGGCAGCATAAAGCAAACCCGTTTCGCTGGGAGAAGTGACGGTGAGTTTTCCATTTACCTGTCGTATGCGGAAGCCTTCAGAAGATAGCTGTTTGTCTTTCTTCAGTACAAGTGTAACGGGGAGCCCTTTCCATGCCTGTTTCAGTTCACGGACAGCTATGTTTAGTGTCGGAGACTGGCGAGGCACTGTAATCTGTGCGTGGGCATCTGTCGATTGCCGGAGCCACAAGCGGCTGCCGTCTTCCGCGGATACGGGTCCGAGTAAACAAGATAATAATAAGAATAAAGAGAGCAGTTTTTTCATAAACAAAAAGTATTGGTTGGTTTATTCATCGGCGGGGTAGCGTACTCCCCATTCGCGGCGTAAGTCATCCATCATGCGCATGATGCGCAGGGTTTCGGCGTGAGGCATATAGGGAGATTCGAGCCACCCGTTCCTCAGAGCTTCCATGGATGCATATACCTGGTATTCGTATCCGGTGATTTGTGGCGGACAGTTGTAGACAACTGCCGTCTTATAATCTTCCGTTATTACCCTGATTCGTTGCGGATTGTTGATATTTTCAATGATCAGATGCCCTTTGTCACCGGAAATGATGCCTTGGCGGTCGGTCATACTCAGCATACTGCTGTGCAGTACAGCGATTTTCCCATCCTTGAATGTAAGAGTTATACTATTCTGTGCATCGACTCCGGTATCGGTCTTTACGCAGGTAGAGGTGATACGCTCTACGTCCGTCCCGAAAACCATGGAAGCAAAGTTCAGTGCATACACTCCCAGGTCGAGCAGAGCCCCGCCTGCCAGTGCCGGTTGGCGGAGACGCTCACGGTTGCCGATTGGGTAACCCAGATTGGCAGACAGCGTCATGGGGCGTCCGATGATTCCACCGTTTACAAGGTCATTGATGGTTTGCGATAGAGGCATATAACGTGTCCAGATAGCTTCGGTGATGAAGAGCTCCTTTTCTTTGGCAAGATTCAGCAGTTCTTCCGCCTGACGGGCATTGGCGGTGAATGCCTTTTCGCATAAAACGGCTTTACCTTTCAGCAGACTCATACGTGCATGTTCAAAATGGTGAGAATGGGGAGTGGCAATATATACCAACTCCACCTCTTCATCATCCAGCATTTCTTCATAAGAACCGTAGGTACGGGTGAAACCCCACCGGTCGGCAAAGTCACAGGCAGTCTGCAACTGGCGGGAAGCGACTGCATAAGCTTCTACTCCCTCCATTCCTTCGAGGGTGATTGCCATCTTTTCGGCAATCCACCCGGTACCTATAATACCTATTTTGACAGTATCCATACTCTATACTCTATCGGGCAAAGGTTAATCCAGTCCTTCAATGGTGATAATCTTCCCTTCGGCGTCGTATTCCAGTTCGCATACTTTCAGGCTGCGCAACCAGGTGCGTCCGCCGGAAGGCACACTGTCGTGATGGAACAGATACCATTTGCCCCGGTATTCCACAATGGAGTGGTGGGTAGTCCAGCCTACCACCGGAGTCAGGATTACTCCCTGATAAGTGAAAGGACCGTAAGGATTGTCGCCGATGGCGTAGCACAGGCGGTGGGTATCACCGGTAGAGTAGGAGAAGTAATACTTTCCGTTATACTTGTGCATCCAGCTTGCTTCGAAGAAACGGCGTTCGTTGTCTCCGGCTGTCAGCGGTTGCCCGTTTTCGTCCAGGATCACTACGGCTTTAGGTTCTTCGGCAAATTGCAGCATATCCGCACTGAGTTTGGCAACGCGTCCGGGGATGGACGGCTCGTTGTCTGCGGGGAAAGTAGCTCCACTTTCCAGAGCTTTGTTGTCGCGATAGCGTTGCAACTGTCCGCCCCACAGACCACCGAAGTACATGTAGTAGTTACCGTCTCCATCATTCAGAACTGCAGGGTCCATGCTGTAACTTCCGCGCATTGGGTCGGGTTGGGGAATGAACGGACCTTCGGGACGGTCGCTGATGGCAACACCGATACGGAAGATATCATTCTGGTCTTTCAGGGGGAAATACATATAATATTTGCCGTCTTTCTCAGCTACGTCGCAATCCCAGAGTTGGCGTCCTGCCCAGGGAATATCTTCGGTGGTGAGTACCAGGCCATGGTCTACGATTTCACCTTTCATGGGGTCATCGGTAGAGAAGACGTGGTAGTCTTTCATATTGAAATGGTCACCGTTGTCATTTTCGGGGATACCGCTTTCCCAGTCGTGGGAAGGGTAGATGTAAAGGCGGTCGTTGAACACATGCACGGCAGGGTCTGCCATATAATCTCCGGGTACCAAGTATCTTTTTTCTTTCTTCATGACTCTATAATTTTAAAGGTTAATATTCTTATTTGTTTCATCTTATCGAGAAAATAGTTTCAGCTTGAAGAAGCTATAATTTTGCGATCCTCCAAATGGCTATGTGGCGATCCACCCAATAGGTATGTGGCGATCTACCAAAAATGAGTGTTCTCTCTGTTGATCTTTGCCTCTAATAGCCTCCTGTAGCATAAATGCCGACCATGGTTCCAGTAAAACCTCCGGCTGTCTGCGTGCTTATCAGGTCGGCGGAGACGGGGTCGCCTACTTGCGTCCAGTTACCTTTAGGACTGGTGGAGTAGCTGAAGGTATAGTTTACTGCATTATCTCCTTCTACTTTCAGATATACTTTTCCATCTGTCCGGGTTAGCGGGCTGTTTGCTTGGCTGCACAGTCTGCCATGGCTGTATGTTTCCAGAAGCATGACGGGTTTGCCGTCTTGGTCCAATGTCTTTCCGAAGCGAATATAGCAATTATCATCATGGAAACAGATGATACCCGCGAAATCCTTCGGTTGTTGTGGCACGAAGTCCAAGCCGGTCTGAGCTGTGAATGTCCAATTGTTAATCCAGCGGCCGATGGCGGCAGGCTGACGCTTTTGGTTAAGATCAGTGCTGCTGGCGGTCATTTCCAACTGCCCTTTGCTGTTTATATCATAGCAGGGTACCAGTGGAGTGCGGATGAAAAATGCTTCTTTAGCCAGTCCGTTTGCTGTCCATAGTGGGGCAGGACCGTAGGAGCGGTCGGCGGTATAAGTGATGACATCACCTTCAGGAAGAATAATGGGTTGATTCTCTTTCCAGGTTACCGGGAGCATGAAAGTCTCGCGTCCAATCACGTCGTGACCGTTGCGGTAGGGGCGGACACCAAGGAAGACAGCATACCAGTCGCCATCGGGAGTTTCCACCAGATCGGCATGACCGACGCAGGTAACCGGGTTGGGACGGTCGCCCGACAAGCCGCGTTGCGTCAGTATCGGATTGATGGCACAAGGTTTGAAAGGGCCGAACGGAGACGCAGAGGTGAAGATCACTTCCGAGTGGTTGGGGCCTGTTCCACCTTCGGCAGCCATCAGGTAGTATGTGCCGTTGATGTGGTAGAGGTGTGGACCTTCTATCCAGCTGGGATGTTGGGTTTTGTCTACGCCCCCGTCAATAATCATCTTCTGTTTTCCTACGGTACAACCGTTTTTCCAGTCAAATTCGCGTATCCAGATAGCGCGGTGACCGTCATATTCGGGCTTTCCTGCCGGACCGTCATTGTTCACAATGTATGCTTTCCCGTCTTCGTCGAAGAGAAATCCGGGGTCGATGCCGCCCACTTCGGGCAGGAAAGTGGGATCACTCCAGTTTCCTTTCTTCGGATCATCCGTGGTGACGAAGAAGTTGCCGCCACCGTCTACGGCTGTAGTGATCAGATAGAACAGTCCGTTGTGAGGATTGTATTTGATGTCCGGAGCATAGATACCGCCACTGATGCGCAGGCCGTCGTACATAGGCAACTGTGAGGGGCGGTTGAGGACGTAGCCCAGTTGTTCCCAGTTCGTCAGATCTGTGCTGTGCCAGATGGGTACGCCGGGGTAGAAGGCGAAAGAGGAGTTGACCATATAATAGTCGTTTCCTACGCGGCAGATGCTCGGGTCGGGATAACAACCCGGTAATACGGGATTCAATGTACCCGGTGTGGTAACCTGATCAGTTGCTTTATCAGTATCCTTGGGAGCTACCGTATATGTGAACTCATCGAACACGGCCTTTTTAGGTTCCAGAATTTCTTTCAGGAAGGGCTTAGGCTGATAGTTACGGTCGAAGAGTAGGGGATATTCCCGTCTTCCCGGTACGGGCCAGTCATTCTTCCAGGAGTCGCCATCCGATACTCCCCAGGCGGTTACGCGTGTAATGACGTCCGAGTGCTTTATGAAAAGTTCCATGAACGATTTCATACGTGCATTCCACAGATTGGAAACACTATCCGGTAGAGCTTCGGGATAGGGATTTAAGGCTTTCTCAAAGGCTACTTTGTCGGCAATATTTGCTCCGCGGTTTACGGTTGGCAAAGCACTCATGTCCCATTCCGTTATCATCACTTTAGCGCCTGTGGAGGCAAAGGCGAGAAGGCTGGTTTCATATTCACCTATGCTCGGGTAATCCAATCCCATGTGTCCCTGCATACCTATGGCATCTATGCGCAATCCTTTTTCTTTGAGTGAATTGACCATACGCACCACTGCGTCTCGGCGTCCCGGTTCGTGCATACCGTAGTCGTTATAGTAGAGTTCCGCTTCCGGGTCTGCCTCATGTGCATATTGGAAAGCCAGCGGGATATATTCTTCTCCCAGTATCTCGTAGAACTTGCTTTTGCGGTAGCTTCCGTCTCCTTCGATGGCTTCGTTTACTACGTCCCAGCCTTTAATGCGACCTTTGTATCGGCCCACGATAGTATGAATATGGCTTTTCAGTCGCTCTTTCAGGACTTCGGGTGAAACATTCTTTCCTTCAGCGTCTACGCAGAACCAAGGTGAGAGCTGGGAATGCCACACCAGGCAATGCCCGATGATGAACATTCCGTTATCCTCGCCGAACTTAACGAATTCGTCTGCCAGGCTAAAGTCATATCTGTCTTCTTCCGGGTGTATCACTTCACTCTTCATGCAGTTTTCGGCCACAATGGAGTTGAAGTGGCGGCGCACTACATCGACTGCGCTGGTGTCGCGCCCCGCAGCCTGTTCGGAATTAATGGCGACACCGACAAGGAATTTATCACCGAGAATGTTTGTTAGAGTCGGGTCTGCTGCAACAGGTTTATCACTATTACAAGACATTAATGCGGCAGCACAAACTGATAATGCTAAATACTTTAATTTCATGCTATAATTGGTATGATTTGGTTGCTGAAGGGATTTACTCTTAGTGTACGGGTTATGAGTTAAATGATAAATAATCTTTTAGACGCGGATGGCGCTAATCACTTATCACCAAACACTAATCACTTTTGTTCTTTTCTATACCATTATGAATAAATCCTATCAGCCTTTACACTTAATAATCTTCTTTACTTCTGCGTTCCGTCAGTTCAGCCTGCATCTCTTCATTATACTTCTTTGTAATAGGATAGAAGTACAGCGCTATGACGCCGATGAAGAACGTAACGGCCGGAATAATACTGGATGAAAGCACGATACCATGAATAGCCGATTCGCTTTGTGCGATCCCTGCGCCTGATACATAACCGAAACCGGAGAGTAGGAAACCCAATATAGCGCCTCCAATACCCAATCCGGCTTTCAGTGCAAATACCACACCTGCGAACACGAAACCCGTTGCACGGCGGTGATTGACATATTCCGAATGATCTGCCACGTCAGCAATCATAGCCCAAAGCAACGGAACGGTAGGAGCGTATGCCAAACTCTTGAGGAAGTTCAGAACGAACATCGTCTCTACATCCGTCTCATTCGGGAAATAGAAGAAGGCGGTGAACACTGCCGTCAGAGCCAAACAAACGATAAATACCGATTTCTTTCCGAAACGGTTGGCCAGGAAACCGGACAGGAAGATAACGCCGAAGAACTGTACCACTGCTCCCAGCATGTTGAACACACCGAAGCCCACTTCATACGCTTTTTCAGGACTGCTGACAATAAGACCGAAAGCATTCAGTATCGTATAGCCCACCGAATCACTGGCCTGTGTAGCCACCAATCCCAGCTTATCGAGGAAGGCAAATAATGCGCCCGAATCCACATAATTTTCAAAATAGTAGTTCATAGCGCTTCCCCACATGGCAAGGGTAGTGAAAAGGAAGAGCGTCAGGATGAACATAGCCCGCCAGGGAATATTCTTGAATACATCCTTGATGTCTTTCCGGGTATCAGTTTTCTGATTTGCCGGCGGTGTGATACGTTCGCGACTGGAGAAGAAAGTAATAACCAGGAACACGAAACCGATGACTGCGAATAAGGAAATAGTGCACAGCCAACCGTGCCCCTTATCACCGCTTTCACCTGCGAACTTGCTTACCAACGGGAGCGTCAAGCCCTGTACCACAAACTGTGCAATGGTAGCGGCAACGAAACGGATAGACGTAATGCTTGTACGTTCCTTGATGTCACTTGACATTACACCACCCAACGATGCGTACGGTGTATTGTTGAACGAGTAAAGCGTCATCAACAAGGTATAAGAGATTGTAGCGTACACCGCTACCAAACCTTTATCCTCGATGCCGGGATTGTAGAATGCCAGCACATAGAACACCATGAACGGCAATGCGGTCCAGAGTACCCATGGGCGGTATTTGCCCCATTTGGTTTGTGTCCGGTCGGACAATATACCTACGGTAGGGTCTACAAAAGCGTCCACAATGCGGGCAATCAGCATCACTGATCCTGCAATGGCGCCTTCCAGACCGAAGACATCGGTATAAAACTTGGTTTGATAAATCATCATCATCTGGAACACGAGGTTCGCAGAGCAATCTCCTAAACTATAGCCAATCTTCTCGGCCATAGACACTTTTTGACTTAGTGCGTTCATAGTGCTGTATTATTCAGTTTATTAGTTATCTGTCATTTGTTATCTGTTTCCAGCGCACTTTCTGCTGCGCGTTGTCCCAGGGTTTTCTTATCCAATGGATGTATATCGTTCCATTCGCCCAGGTCACTGTTGTGGATGAGTCGGGTGTTCCGGTTGGTTTCAGCTACTTTGGCTTGTTCTTTGCGCATCTCAGCCCAGGCCTGCCGACCGCTGACGTCATCTCGGGACAGGAAGTCTGCCAGTTCTACAATGTAGAAAGGTAATTCCGGGTTGCCGAATGTGCTGCGCCAATCAGCAATCATAGCTGTCAGTAGTGCGGCGTATTCATTGCGGCGGTCTACATTGGACTCTCCCTGATACCAGAATACACCACGGATGCCATAGTTTTGTAACGGAGCAATCATGGCATTGTACAGGCATACCGGTTTGTAACAGAAGAACATCATTCCCGGAGCCGGAGGCATGGAAGCACCTAATCTGTATTTCCATTCTCCTTGCAGGCTTACTTCTTCATTTCCGCAAACAATTTTATAAGGCTTCTCCTTTACAAAGTGCGGATAACCGTTATTGCTGATGAGGCGTATGGTTACTGTATTCTTTCCTGCTTTCAACACACCTGCCGGAATGGTATAGATGCGTGGAGGATACTGGTAGGAAACAGTACCTACGAATGTACCGTTCACATAGACGGAGTCTGCATCTACGATGCAACCTAAACGCAAGGTTGCTTCTTTTCCGTTCCAGTCTTGCGGTACTTCCACTTCCTTGCGGAACCAGTGCGAACCGTTTATCGGATTCAAACCGTTGGTTCCCCAGTCGGTAGAGAATAAATCAACGGTCTTCCAGTCTTTATCACTGTAGTTGGCGGCATACCAAGGTGTTGCTTCGTGCAGTCCTGCATCTCCCCGGTATAGGGAAGTGTTCCAGCGATAGAAGCTCAAACCTTCTGTCTGTTTAATGCTTTTCAGATAAGCATCATCCTCATATTGCCGTTTATCATTAATATACTTCGGAAATTCTTTCAGTCCTTCTTCGCTTATCCATGCCTCAACGGGAGTTCCGCCCCAACTGGAGTTTATCAGTCCGACGGGTATGCTGTTCTTTTCATACATGGCTTTGGCAAAGAAATAGCCCAGAGCGGGGAAGTTCATGACGTTTTCCTGCGTCAGTGGTTTCCAGGCAACGTAATCCGGCAAGTCCGTTTGCGGTGCATGGAAGTTGAAGATATTGGGTACTTTCAGTTGCCGTATATTCGTGTTCTCGTAAGCGGAGATTTCATCACGGAACATATCCGTAACCCGGCTGACGGGCAGTTCCATATTGGATTGACCGGAGCATAGCCATACATCTCCCACCAGAATATCTCTCAGTTCGATGTCATTTACTTGAAGGATGTAAGGCCCGCCCGGTTTCATGGCAGGCAGGGTGAGGGACCATTGGCCGTTTTCATCTGCTGTGGCTGTGTAAGTAGCTTTTAGTTTCCCACCTTTTACACCTGTAGGGGTGGCGTTCTTCAGGAACTTTACCTGTACGCTTTCTCCGGCATCTGCCGTACCCCATACTTTAATGGGTTGTTCGCGTTGCAGTACCATTCCGTCAGAAATCAAGGCAGGTAACTTTACCTTTGCGTTTACCATGGAAGTAACGCAAAGGCAAAGTAACACTGCCAGACTCAACCTAACTTTATTAAAACTAACCTGATTCATATCTAATTTGTCTTTTTATTCACTACTTAGCTACTACCTACTTATACTCATACAACTTCACATGAAGTATCTGGAAATCTCCCACTGAGATGCGCACATGGCGCCCCTGATGGTCTTGATCACCATTCAGACGGCGGATATAAGAGAGCGTACCGTCTTCGTTTACCTTCACTTCATCTACGGAACCGATGCCGCATCGTGCCCCTTTCCACATCACCTTATCACTTATCACTCCATCACCCTTTCCTCCTGCCTGGGCAAATCCGTCTTCGCCCAACGCCCGGACTTTGGCTTGATTTTCTGTAGCTTTCTCAAACTCGATAACGATACCGCTACCTGCTACGATATACTCATTGGGTGTCAGTCTTAATAATACACCTCCACCTTCGGGCCATACACTGCCATCGGTGGCACGCGCATCCCAGGGAAGAGTAAAGAAATGGCGACAGGTTATCTTCAGATCATCCTGATAAATGATACGTTCTTTATTTTCCTGATCGAAGAGTAATCCTTTCATTGCGCCTTTACCCTGATACTTAGCGAGCAGAGGCATGAACTCTTTCAGCGTACGATAGCTTTTCACCAACGGAGAGTTGGGAGAGTCGGAACCTCCTTCGATGGAGAACGGGCTGATACCGATGGCATCATGTTCACCAAAGATATAGAAAGCTCTTACGCCATTATTGTCTGTCAGTTTGATTTCGGGGATAAACAACGGGTTGTTGTGTAATTTATATTTAGCTACCCAGTCTGTAAAGCCATTGTCGTACAGGTCGGGAGCAAGAAGGTCGATGTTGGGCGCTCCGCAATGCCATATATCAATAAGGTGTGCCAGCGGACCGGCAGAAGGATATTCTCCCGGTTTCCGGTTGCGGCTGTTCATGGCAGCGTTCACGTATAGTGGAATATTGTAGATGGACCGGGCGCTTTGTGCCATTCTTTCCACATAGCGGGCGTAGTGCCAGGCCATAAATAATTCATCGGTGTAAATATCGGCTCCGAATACTTCTTGCCAGGTGCCTTGCTTCTTGCTACCTTGGCTTTCCCATTTCTCAAGCATTTGGGGGTGGAGCGTTTTCTTATTTTTCTGCAAGTAACTCATTAATTCAGCGGGCACCGGTGCATTGAACAGTGCGTTGGCCTCTTTAGAATAGTCTCTCGCATCTTCCAGCATACCTATCTCATTTTCTATCTGTATCATGATGACGGTACCTTCCTCTTTATCAATGGCTGCGACGTGTCCCATCCATTGAGAAAAAGCGCGGTTGTCGGCTTGGAATACATTTTCAGAGAATGCGCTGGCTATTTCGAGTGGTTTTCCTTTTTGTGTATAAGCGCGCGGGTATTTCTTATAGTTTTCTTTGAACCAGAGGGGAGCGTAGCAACTCATGGAGTTTTTCCAGGCACCGAACCAAAGAAAGATTACTTTCAGATCGTTCTGCCGGGCTTGACGGATGACTTTATCTGTGAGGGTGAAGTCGAATTGTCCTTCCTGCGGTTCTATCAAATCCCAGTATGCGGGAACGAGTACTGTATTCAGTCCTATCCGTTGCAGCTTCGGGAAGATACGTTCGATATCTTCTGTGCATGCTGCCGATGAATATCCTAATTCACCGCCTAAAATAAGAAATGTTTTGCCGTCTACTACTAATTGAGTAGCGGTGCCTTGTTTCTGTAATGTACTCTTTTGAGCATTTACATACCCAACTGTCATTACACTCAAAACTAAAATTAAAATCCAATTCTTCATCGTTTGTCTCTGGTATTGATTTGAGATGTTTTCCATTGCAACAAAGATAGTGAGCTATAATTTAGAAAGCTTTTCGCAGTGTTGCAGAAAACTTCATTTCGGTTACATCATTCCTCAATGATGTTACATAATTTTTTGTTTATCGTACATTTCCCTGTTTCAGGGGGTAAAATGGATGTTTTTACCGGATTCGCTAAATGATTTGTTAAATGGAATCCGATAAGGCCGGAGCCTTACCGGATTTCCAATTCTAAATTTATTCAATAATCAAATTTCCCGGGAATTCAGCGCCTACATCTTTTCCTGCAAGACCATCGCATACACCTTTATATGCATGCTTTCTTGCATAGTTTGCATCGAAGATATTGGGGGCGTCGTCCGGGATCCAATATACATGTTCGTCCGGATGATCACTCAGTGTCCATATAGTTATGCCGGCTTGCAATGTTTCCGGAATGAGTTCCTTGTATTTGTCAATAACAAACTGGTACATTTCAGCTTGTGCCGCCAGGTTTGCTGTTGTCGGTGATGAGGTGTTGACCTTGATATCAAGTTCAGTAATCCTAATCAGTTTATTGGTATTGGCCAAAGTTCTGAACATTTCTACAATTTTATCTTTGTCACTGTCAATTGCAATATGCATTTGAGTTCCTATACCGTCAACTTGAGCGCCATTCTGGTCAATGTATTGTACATACTCAATCAGTTTGGTAAGCTTATTCGGATTATATTCCAGATTATAGTCATTGATAAATAATTTAGCTGTCGGATCTGCTTCCCGTGCCCATTGGAAGGCTTTTACAGCATAATCCTTACCCATATACTTACCCCAATAGAAATCGTCACTATCCATATCACCTTCGTTAGGCATAACTTCTACCCCACGTAGTTTGCCACCATCGTCGATAGGTTCGTTTAGTACATCCCATGAGTGAACACGGTCTTTATAATGGCCTACCATTGCCTTGATCCACGTTTCCATGGCATTGCTGATGATTTCCGTTTTCTCTTCATCCGTCTTCTCCACATACTCGATACCTCTGGTGCTTGCATGGCGGGCAGGAGAAGTTTCTGTGTTGAACGGATCCAGTGATACCATGACATCGTCAATCAGGTAAGTGCCGGCCTTCAATCCTAAATCAAAGTTTATACCTTCAATCTCTCCTTCTGCTGTAAAAGTCCATTCTATTCGTTGCCAGTCGGGAGTTACGGATTGGTTTCCCTGATAATGATCCTTACCAGTTGTTGATATACGTGCGGAACCTACACCTTCGGTAGTTTTGATATAATAAGAGATATAGACTTGGGTTCCTGTTTCTATTTTTTGTGCGAGGTTGGCATGGATTTGTATTTTCCATTCTCCTCCGTCATTATCAGAAGGGTTGATAACTTGCAGACATCCTTTAGCTTTGTTTCCTTCTGTTTCATTCCATGTATTGCAACCATCGGGACCATTCCATTTACTCCAACTGTCAATACCGTCTGTGAAACTACCATTATCCAGTAAACTACTTCTACCGGCATCCGGATCTTCTTTCTTTTCGCCGAACTTGAAGTCATCTATATAATAGATACCTGCACTGCCACCGAAATCGATAACAATATGGTCCATATCCAAGTCTTTCTCGTCAGCTGTAAATTCTGCTTCAAAAGAAGTCCATTGTCCGGCTGGTAATTTCTGGCTGAGGTAATGACTTCCAGAGTAGCTTGTACGGTTTTGTAGCTGTATCTGGAATAGGTCGTCACCCTCCATTGACTTGACATAGAATGTACATACATAAGTAGTTCCCGCTTTGAAATAGTTGGCCGGTAATGTATAGTAAGCCTGTGCACTGTGATTGGCACCTGCCACGGGGTTTGTCAATTTCATGGCATAATTGCTGTTGTATCCTTCACCGCTTGAAGATATTTCGGCTTTGCATCCGGCGCTTGACCATGCTCCCCAACCTGTGATTGCTCCTGTCTCAAAATCACTGTTACCAATAATATTGGTCATTTTGTCCGTATCATCAGGAATGATGATTATTTCCGGTGCAATCAAATTGTTTAAGTAAGTGGCTGCCTGTTGTGTATGCCAGATTAGATTATGGCCATATAAAGCTATATCCTGAGGAAGAACTTGCAGGAAAGCATCTACTTTTGTGAAGTTTGTTTCTCCTTTGCCATTCACAATGGCATCCATCTTCATGGCATTACCCAGCGTAACACTATTAAAGTTTGCGTCTACTATGCTGCGATACTTTTCGTCAGCCATATAGATATCCATTCCCATGCCGAGACCAATAACGAAATCAGTACGGGGAATATAGCTCTTGATTACATCATAGCGGGAAATCTGTTCGGCCAATGCCAGGGGCAGTTCCGAACTGGCGACGCCATTACCTTCGTGGGGATTGTACCACTCCATCTTATTGTCATCGCATGCTTGAAAGAGTAAAGCTCCCAAGGCAATAACCGGTAATATATTTTTTAGTTTCATACTAATCTTTTGTTTAATCATTATTATTCTGTTACCTCATCTTCCGGGAAATCCGTGTATTCCGGACTGTCCATAGGTACTATGCGTACATTGTCGATATAAATTGTTGCGCTGGATGCTGATGACAGGAATTCCTTTGACGCATCGGAACTGTTGCCGGTGACTTTATCCAGAGTGAAGTCGGAGTTCTCAAAATAGAAACCGAAATTGCAATACGAAGCGGCGGCGCGTCGATCCAGCAGAAACTGATAAGTCAGATTGGCTACGTCTGAGTTGGTAGAGCAAATATAGAACTTGCTGAATGGTATTGTAACCGTTTGCCATCCGGCTGTGTAGAATGGTACAGCCTTACCGTCAACAATCCAGGGTACATAATTATAACAGTCCTTGTTGTCGCTGGAAGCCCATTCACCGCCATTCACGCCATTTACTAAGCAAATTTTGAGGAATCCGCTGTTTACCCAGGGATTAGACTCCGGAACATAGATATCAAACTGGATACCACATTTGGAAACGTTGGTGGTTTCTGCAATGCCTCTGGTGGCCGAGGTCCAGTCGTCCACTCCGTTGCCTGCCGTCCAGACTTCGGCTGTGCGGTTCTTGCCGGCTGCAACCGGGACCTGTTTGGCGGCAGGAAGCATTACGCATTTACCGCGGCCTGTTTCCAAAGGATCATTTACCAGGTCTTCCGGGAAAATCATGCTGGCATTGGATCCCCAGGAACCTTGTTGGCCATCCGTATCAAAATCGAGTATAAGTCCTTTTCTATGGTTGAAATAAGCGGGAGAGTAAGCACCGCCGTTGGCGCATTCTATTGCCAGAGAACCACTTTCAGTCAGACCTTCCGGAACTTTAACCGTGAAGAACTTTCCGTCTTCATCTGAAAAGATATCACCACCTTCTACTACCACTCCACCGGGGAAAGTAACTTTGGATACTTCCTGCAAGCCATCACCATAAACAATAATTGTTTCTCGGGCATTGGGTAAAGTATTGGAGATATTAGTGATGCTCGGAGCACTGGAACGAATGGTGAACGGATAAGTCAGGTCACCGCTGTCTTTTACTAAAACAATTTTATTACGCACACTTTCATCGGCTTCTATAGTGGGCACATCTTTACTTACAGTTACCAGGAATGAGTTGTCGGACACATATACCGGATTGAAGTAACAGCTATATCCATTGATATATACTCTTCTTAGTCCGGTGAAACCCGAGCCTTCTATGCGGATTAATTGTCCCAGACGGGCAAACTCCACTTTTCTGTCGGGAACGTTTGAAGTGGCATCTTCCAAATAAATGCCTGTGATGTGCATTTCGGCTTTGTCATTGTCGTCATCGTCACATGCTGTAAAAGCAAACGAACAAATGAGGACGGCTAACAGAACATTCAGTGCCCTTATCGTATAGTTGAAATATGACTTTTTCATTTGTATCATCTTTATTAGTTAAACAAATCTGTGATTCGGTCTTCCGTAAAAGTGTATGGAACGGGAGTACCTTTGAGCAAAGGATTCTGTACAGTTTCCGATTCAGGATAGGGCAACAAGAAAATACTTTCTTTTACGGTTCCTATAGAGCGGTTGGTGGCGTCTTTGGAACTATCAATGGATAGAGTCTGCGCCGTTGCATCCCAGAGAACCGGAATGTTGGTGTCACGCATCTGCCCCGTAATGTAGTTCATGACGGCCTGCTGCTGGAAATTAGCCCAACGAACCATATCATACCAGTATTGTCCTTCCAGGCAAAGTTCCAGACGACGGTCACGGCGCAAATCATTAAAAGTAAACGAATTCTTTAAAGGAGCCAGACCGGCGCGGGTACGAACAGCATTGTAATATTCCAATGCTTTATCATCCGTACAAGAGACGTTGGTGCCAAGTGTCACTGATATTTTGGAATCGCTGTCAATATCTCCAGTTTTGTTGGCAGTCAGTGTTAGATTATTGCCAAAACAAGCTTCGGCATAGTTTAGATACACTTCTGCCAAACGAATCATGTAAGTATTGATAGGTGTATTTCCATAACTGATGGAAGCATTATCCTTACTGGAACCGCATACATATTTCTTGCAATTTAGTTGAGATTCGGAATATTCAACGGTTAAGCCGCCTTTATCGCTCATCAGCTCCGGATAGAAATCACCATAGGCCATCCAAGTGGCTTTCCGGCGGGTGTCTCCTTGTTCATATTCCCAGACAGCATTAGGCTGTGCTACTGTGGCTCCACCCCAGGCGCGGTCTGTACCGGTAACGTCCGATCCATAGGCAAAATAGTTCTGGATGGTATTCGATTCACCATAAGTATCGCTATTGGCTACCCACTGCAATGCAAACAAAGTTTCGCTATTGTTGTTGTTTTCTATTTTGAACAAATCAGCATAATTATCCATCAGACTGAAGTTCTTATTCTCTATTACTTTCAGAGCAGCTTTCTTAGCCAGTTCCAGATATTCGGAATTACGGGTACCACTGTTCTTATTGTCACTATATCCGGCGTAAGTAAGATATACGCGAGAGAGCATTGCAAATGCGCTGTATTGGTTGACACGACCGGTGGCATAAGATGTTTCAGGTAAATACTTCGCTGCATATTCCAGGTCGCGCATCACGAACTCAAATACGTCTGATGCAGGACTTGGAGCAACAATCGGATTGGCAACCAATTCATCTGAGTTTTCGTTCAAGATGACATTGCCCCACAGCATTCCCAGATAATAGTAAGCTACACCGCGCATAAAGCGGGCTTCGGCTATGTATTGCGGCTTTACACTCTCACTCATGCTGCCACCTTTTATACCGTTGATAACTTTGTTTGCTTGTTGAACTACAATGTAAAGTGATTCCCATGCTTGTACCAGCGGACTGGTCAGACCGCTTTCATTCAAATCGGTGAACGGGTAGATATAATCGGAGTAGGGGGCGCGCAGATTATATCCGCGACCGTCTCCCATTCCGTAATAGAATTTATCGTTGAAGTGGAACCATACCTTACTATATAAAGGAGCGGTTGCCGCCTTGCAGTCTTCTTCCGACAGGTAGAAGTTGTCTCCTGCAATGTTAGAGTTGTCCTTTGAATCCAGGAAGTCACTGCATCCGGTAAATAGCAAGGAAGCTGCTAACACAAAAGAGCATATATATTTATTTGTTTTCATAATTATTGAATCTTTAGAAAGTTAAGTTCAAGCCGAAAGTGTAAATTCTCGGAGAAGGATAACGGTAATTGTCAAATCCGGTCAGCAAAGCATCCTGATTGGCAGAACCGATTTCCGGGTCCATACCCTTGTATTTGGTGAACGTGTATACATTTTGTAGGTTGCAGTACACTTTTAAGTTCTGTATGCCTAACGGTTGCATCCATTTGCGCGGGAAGTTATATCCCAATGAGATGGACTGGATGCGGAGATAAGAACCATCTTCTACATACCGGTCGCTGAAGCGGTAGTTGGATTCATTGGTCTTGGTTGAACCGGACATACGGCAGGCATACTTGTCGCCACCGATGATCTGTACATTACGGTAATCATCCGGTCCGTTGGAATTGATTAATCCGAGCTGCGCATAGTCGAGGGCACTCTTCAGCAGATTGTTGTTGGCGTGCGAGTCTTCCAGTTCCCTGCGTCCCCAGTTCACGACTTCATTTCCTACCGATCCGCTCAGATAGACACTCAGGTCAAATCCTTTGTAAGAAAAGGTATTTCCGAAACCGAAGGTAAAGTCAGGCTCGGGATTACCGATATACGTACGGTCCTCTTCGTTGATAACGCCATCGCCGTTGATATCTTCAAACATGTAGTCTCCAATCCATACACTGTTTTTGGCAATGGTCATACCTTCGGGAAGGGCAACGGGAGTGACTACTCCGTCTTTCTTGTAATAGAAATCCTCGGCTTTCTCAAAGCGTCCGATAACCTTATATCCATAGAACTGTCCAATGGGCTGACCTACGGCGGTACGGGTAAGGATGGTGATTGTGGAACCTGTCTGATTGGTCTTGTCTATCAAACTGGTAGCCGTATCCATTTCCTTCACTTTGTTGCGGTTCATAGAGAATACGAGGTTGCTTCTCCATTGGAAACCTTTCTTGTCGATGTTAACAGTATTTAAAGTCAATTCGATACCTTTATTTTCAAGTGAACCGATGTTTTTCCAGGGGGCGGCTGTTGCACCCGGACTGCTTGACGTTCCTACATAAGCCGGAAGAGGCACTTGAAGTAGCAGGTCTTTGGTCTTTTTATAATAGATATCAGCTATAAATTCAATTCTGTTTTGGAACAAGTTCAGGTCGATACCGAAGTTGCTTGAATAGGTTGTTTCCCATTTCAGGTCCGGATTAGGAGTGTTTCCTGCCAGCAAGCCGGTTCCCCAAGTGGTGGGAAGTGAAGAGTAGATGGCGCGATAAGCATTGTTCACCACATTCTGATTACCTACGGCACCCCAGCCCAAGCGCACTTTGAAGTTGTTGATTATATCATTGTCTTTCAGGAATGATTCATTAGAAACTTTCCATGCCAGAGCGGCTGACGGGAACCAGCCCCAACGATTGTCTTTATAGAACTTGGAAGAACCGTCGCGGCGGATGGTGAACGTCAACAGATACTTGTCATTGTACGAATAGAACATACGTCCGAAGTAAGAAAGAATGGAACTTTCACCGCTGTTACCGTTATTGGTGGCTTTGGTGGCGTCTCCCAGTACCAGGTCGGTCGATGCGTTGGAGAGGTATCCGGTACGGGCGCCATACAGGTACTCCCATTTGCTCTGCTGCATTTCCTGGCCAATCATGGCATTAATGTTGTGTACGCCGAAAGTACGGTTGAAGTTGGCGATATTTCTCCAGCTCCAGTACTTGTTGTATGATTTGGAGAAAGCGCCTGTACGGGTTTCGTTGACGATGGCTCCGAATTCGTACGAAGGGTTGAACTTATAAGTATTGGTGATACCGTAGTCGAAAGAAAGCTCTGTCTTGAAAGTAAGCCCCTTGATAATGGTGGCCTCTGCATACGTATTGGCACGTATGTTCATCTTTTCATTGCGGTTGTCATTGATCATGGCAAGACCTACCGGGTTCGTTTGCGTCCACTCGTCCGTATCAGGACCATCATAGTTGCCGTCTGCATTGCGTACAGCTACGTTAGGCGATTGCATCAATGCTGTTCTGATTAATGATTCATCTGAAATGGTCAGCTTTTGTTTGGATTCGCTGAACGCGAAGTTGATACCCATCTTCAGATATTCTTTCACTTGGGAATCAAAACTGCCGCGCAGGTTCAAACGGCGGAATCCGGAGCCTATTGCAATACCGTCTTGTTGAAGATAACCGGCTCCCATTGCATAATTACTCTTATCGTTACCACCGGTTACCGAGAGGTTGTGACTGGTCATCAGTGCTTTGGAAAACATTTCATCTTGCCAGTCGGTACCATTGCCCAACAGGTCGGGGCGGACAAAACTATTGTCTTTGTTCACAATACCCCAGTCCTGACCTGCATAGTCCTTGCCCGAACGTACATTCCGGTGCTCGGCATACTCGCGCAGGTTCATCATATCCAGTTTCTTCGGCATCTCCTGCCAGCCTACATAACCGTCGTATGTGATGTTCGCTGTACCGGCTTGTCCGCGTTTGGTGGTAATCATAATGACACCGTTGGCAGCGCGCGCTCCGTAAATGGCTGTGGCGGAAGCATCTTTTAAGACGTCCATGGATACAATGTCCGATGGGTTGATGGATGCCAGTGCGTTGTCGCTTCCCGAGCCGGTGGAGTTATCTATGATGACTCCGTCGATAACAAAAATAGGTTCATTGGATGAGTTTAGTGAATTGACACCACGAATGCGGATAGAGGAACTACCGCCCGGCATACCTGTGTTGGCCTGTACCTGTACGCCGGCCGCGCGTCCCTGCAATACCTGGTCTATAGAGGTGACAACTGATTTCTTAATGGCATCTTCATTTACCGATACCACCGAACCCGTCAGGTCCGAACGTTTCATCTGTCCGTAACCTACTACAACGACTTCGTCCAGCATCTCAGTGTCTTCCTTCATCGTGACATTGATTTGTGTCTTCCCGGCTACAGGAATTTCTTGTGTCTTGTAGCCCACAAATGAAATTACGATGGTACTGTTGGATGGAACATTCAGTGTAAAGTTACCGTCGATGTCGGTAATAATACCGTTGCTGGTGCCTTTCTGCACTACGCTCGCACCGATAACCGATTCTCCTGTGGCGTCCTTCACCACACCTTTCACAGTGATATTCTGTGAAAATGCCCATAGAGGTATCAGGCATAATAAGAATAGAAGCCCCAAAGGCTTAAAACAATAATTTGTGCATTTCATAACTGAAATTAATTTAGTTGGATAACAATAATATTCTCTTTCCTTAATAAAGATGTGAAGACATGTTTTTCATTCTCAAGTTTCCATATTTGCATTTATCAGATTAAAGGGTTAAACATTGCTTTTTCGTTTGTGACAAAGGTATTCTATAAAAAGAAAAAGCGGATATTTAATTGTAGCCTGTGTTACATTTAAATGTAACATGACTTTTCTCTGTGTTACAAAATCATTCGCTGGTGTTACGTCCCAGGTTTGTTGACGTCCGAAAGATAGAGAATTAAGTGATAAATCCCATATTCCTTTCACTTATATCATTTATTCCTTTTATCCGCATCAATAAGAGGGCTGATGCAAAAGGTGGCATCTTTTGCTGTAAAAGATGCCATCTTTTGTATCATTAGATGCCACCTTTCGATGTAAAAGATGCCATCTTTTGCAATAGATGTATAAGGCTTCCTGGCAAAAGGGTTTAATGTTCCGCTCCTTTAGGTATAATGCCGAAGAGATAAAGAGCATATATGCAATGGCTTCCCTGTCCATTTCGAAAGTTTTTCTTATCTTTGCTTGCCTTTAAGTATAAAATGCAATGAAAACAGCTCTTAATAAAATCCTCCTTATAGTCTTATTGCTATGTTTGACCGTCCTGCCTTTGACGGCACAAACCGGTAAATTCTATTCTACTAACAACGAATTGTCCAGCAGTCTTATCAACCAGATTTTTCAGGATAAGCGCGGATTTATCTGGATAGCTACTGAGTACGGACTGAACCGTTTCGACGGACTTCGTTTCTCCAACTATAAGCATATATCCGGCGACTCCACTTCCATTAAAAACAATTATGTACGCACGCTTTTTGAAGACAGCCGGCAGAATCTGCTGGTAGGTTGCATCGACGGGTTGATGAAGTATGATTCGGAAACGGATACTTTCCGGGAGATTCCAATGATACGCGCGGGCAAGCGGGTTTTTCCACACATCACGCAGATGCAGAAATTGCATAATGGTGAGATCTGGGTGGTAACTACCGGACAGGGTATTTTCCGTTTGGACGAAGAGAAGCAGCAGGCGGAGTCCATTGACGCCATCATGAGGCAAGTGAATTATAACTTCCAGTCGAATTTATACGAAGATTCTGATTATAATATCTGGATTGGTACGGAAGGGCATGGATTGATTTGCTATCTGCCCGCTACGCAAGAAGTCCGTGTGTTCAGATATCCGGTGATTAATGATAACTATGTGTCGGCTATTGGTGAAGATAAGTACGGGAATCTGTTCATCGGTACTCAAAAGCATGGCTTGTCCCGTTATGATCGTGAGCAGAACCGCTTTATTCCTGTTCCCTATACGGGTAGCGAGGAACTGTCCATCTATTGTCTGACGCTGGTGGACGACCGTCTGTTGATAGGCACCGACGGCCAGGGACTGAAGACTTACAACCGGATGACCGGGAAGATAGAGGATTATAGCATCAATTCCGCACCGCTGGATTTTTCGGAAGGAAAGATACACGCTATCATGGAAGACCGGGACAAGAACCTGTGGGTAGGATTGTTTCAGAAAGGCATTGTACTGATGCCCAAGCAGGAGAATCCGTTTGAGTATTATGGCAACAGGTCCATTTATTATAATCCCATCGGACAAGGATGTGTAATGTCCATCTATCAGGATAGTAACCGTCACCTGTGGGTAGGGGCGGACAATGAGGGAATCTTTGAACTGGATGCGGAAGGAAAGAGGCTGCGGCATTATCAGCCCGGCAATAACCCGCGTTCGATGGCTAATACGATTATGTGTATGTACGAGGATACGAACGGAGATTTCTGGCTCGGCACGTACACCCGGGGACTGGCAAAACTAAACCGGAGAACCGGTGAGTGTGAATATCCGCTACCGGTGGACAATGAGAAGATTTTCTCGATTACGGAAGATCGGCATAAGAACCTTTATATCGCTACTTTCGGTTCGGGTTTCTACCGCTATAATCTGGTGACAAGGGAGTTGAAGCATTATGAGTCGTCTAAAGATGAGTCGGGCGACCTGACCCGGAATGAACTGGCAAATGACTGGGTGAACTACATCTTCTGTGATAGTGAGGGAATGATCTGGCTGGGACACTATAAAGGTATCAGTTGCTTCAATCCGGTGAATGAGAGTTTCATTAATTACCGCAATGTGAATACTCTGATTGAAGACCGGGTAGGGTATGTTTTGCAGGAAGACCATGCCGGAAATATTTGGGCAGGTACGACGGACGGACTTTATCGCTTCAATAAGAAGACCGAAGAACTGACCTGTTTTACGGTGGCGGATGGTTTGCCTAATAATGTAATCTGTGGAATTTGCGAAGACGAGGAACATAATATGTGGATCAGTACCTATATGGGTATCTGTAAGTATAATGTCGAAAACAATCGTTACATCAATTATTATGCGGGCGACGGATTGCAGGGAAACGAGTTCACGCACGGCGCATTCTATAAAGATCAGGCGGGAAAAGTCTATTTCGGCGGTATAAATGGTATTACCTATTTCCAGCCTTTATCCATAGGGAGTGTGCTGAAAGACACCAAGGTCTGGATTACGGACTTCTTTATCTTCAACCAGCCTGTACGGAAAAATACGCGTTCGGGAAGGCATACCGTTATCTATACGTCTGTGCCGGATGCGAATATGTTCCAACTGGCTCATTACGATAATACGTTCAGTATCATCTTCTCCACGTTGCAGTATAACAATCCGGAGCAGATATCCTATCAGTATAAGATTGGAGAACTGAGTAACCAGTGGCTCAGTACCGAGCCGGGTGTGAACAGGGTGACTTACAATAATCTTCCGCCGGGCAAATATACTTTCCATGTGCGGGCGCTGAGTCACGGCAATCTTTCGGAGATACGTACGGTTAAGATTCTGATCACTCCGCCTTGGTATGAGATGTGGTGGGCGTATTGCATTTATGTTTTTCTGCTCGGCTTGCTTGTATTGGGCATTGTGAATTACATCCTGTCGCGTATGCGCCATCGCCGTGAAATCATGAAGCGCGAACATGCCGAACAACTGAATGAAGCAAAGCTACAGTTCTTTATCAACATCTCGCATGAAATACGTACTCCGATGACGCTGATCATTAATCCCCTGGAGAAGTTGTTGGCCGAAAAGAAGGGAGGGGAAGTACAAAAGACTTATCTGATGATTTACCGGAATGCACAACGTATTCTTCGTCTGATAAATCAGTTGATGGACATCCGTAAACTGGATAAGGGACAGATGTTCATGAAGTTCCGTGAAACGGATATGGTTGGTTTCATTGATGATGTGATGCTTACCTTCGATTATATGGCGCGGAAGAAGAAGATACATTTCAGCTTCGAGCACGCTATGCCGCAGTTGAAGGTATGGGTGGATATGAATAACTTCGACAAGATATTGATGAATATCTTTTCCAATGCCTTCAAGTATACACCGGAGCAGGGTGAAATTACGGTTTCGCTTTCTACCGGGCGCGATGCTACCCGTCGCGATCCTCTGAAGGAATATTTTGAAATAACGGTCACGGATAGTGGTATCGGACTCGACCGGGAGAAGATAGAGCGCATATTCGAGCGTTTCTATCAGATAGATAATGATGTGACGAAATCGAATTTCGGTACGGGTATCGGTTTGCATTTGTCCCGTTCATTGGTGGAACTGCATCATGGCATTATCTTGGCAGAGAACAGGGAGGATGCTCCGGGTAGTCGTTTCGTGATCCGTATTCCTTTGGGTTCAGCACATCTGCGTACGGACGAACTGGAAGATGTGGAAGCACTCATCACCCCTCATGCCGTGCTGGTTAAGCCGGAAAAGACGGACTTGGAGGAAGTCTTTGAAGAAGAAGAGGGTGAAGAGGATGAGGAAGGCAAGAAGACTGGTAAGGCAAAGAACCGTATGCGCATATTGATAGTGGAAGATGAGGAGGAGATTCTTTCTTATCTGAAAGAAGAATTGGAAGGGGACTATCGGATAATGACCCGGAAGAATGGCAGGGAGGCTTATGATACTATTCTTGCAGATACTCCTGATTTGGTAATCAGCGATATTATGATGCCGGAAATGGATGGTCTGTCACTTTGCCGGAAGATTAAGCAGAATACGAATGTCAATCATGTGCCTGTAATCTTATTGACTGCCAAGTCGAAACCCGAAGATACCATGGAGGGAATGGCAACCGGTGCGGATGCTTATATGGTGAAGCCTTTCAATACGGAGCTGCTGAAGAGTACGATTGCCAACTTGCTTGCTAACCGTAAACTGCTGAAGAGTAAATTCAGTGGTGCGCAACAGCAAGAGGACAAGGTGCAGAAGCTGAGCATGAAATCGGCGGATGAGATATTGATGAGCAAGATAATGAAGGTTATCAATGAGAACCTTTCCAATCCGGATCTGAATGTAGAGATGTTGGCGGCAAATGTCGGTCTAAGTCGCGTCCATGTACATCGGAAGCTGAAAGAACTGACAAACCTTTCGGCACGTGATTTTATCAAGAATATCCGTTTGCAACAGGCTGCCGCACTGCTGAAAGAGAAGAAACTGACAGTTTCCGAAGTAGCTTATGCTACGGGGTATACGAATCTGTCACATTTTTCCAGTTCTTTCAAGGAGGTGCATGGGATGTCGCCTAAGGAGTATATGTTGGCACATCAGGGGTAGGTTTTAGGAATTTATTTATTATGGATGGGTTATGAGGGAAAGTTGACGAGTTAACAAGTTGACAAGGGGACAAGGTTCCATGCGGCATAGGAGCATTGCGCAGCCCCTTGTTCCCTTGTCAACTCGTCAACTGGTTTCCTTCCTTTCTATACCGTTTTGCTTTATTGCCAACTTTCACTTACGAAACTTGATTTAGCCACTCCTTTTAGTACCACATTATTAATATTTACCTGTGCCGCTTGTGCATCGGTTATCACTTCTTTCTTGGCTAATCTTTCCGCAATCAGGCGGAAGTAGCCTTCCTGGCTTTCTTGCAGCCGCCCATCTGCCGTAAATGAGTTTTTGAAGTGTTTCGGTTTAGGAACGATAGAAGCCAGGAAAATACTTTCTTCTAAACTTAACTGTGAGGGGCGTTTGTTAAAGTAGAAAGATGCCGCTTCGTGGATGCCGTAAACCATAGGCCCCCATTCCGCTATGTTCAGGTAAACTTCGTACATGCGTGCCTTCGGAGTGAGGTGCTCGGTTTCGATGAGCCAGACGATAAGCGCTTCTTCCAGTTTGCGGGCAATGTTTTTGTTACGGTTCAGGAAAACATTCTTCACCAATTGCATGGAAATCGTGCTACCTCCGCGGGCAAACTTGCGAACTTCCAGGTCATGAATCAGAGCTTCTCGCATGGCATCCGGCAGGAATCCCCGGTGATAGAAGAAAGCTCCGTCCTCGCTCTGCATGACAGACATTTGCAGCAGAGGAGAGATACTGTCCAAGGGTGTGAAATTCTCCCATGACGGACCGACAGGGAAGGTGTATACGGGCTGTCCGTTCTCGTACGCTGTATAGATAAACTCATCGGACATCTTACCTAAATCCGTTTTTCCATAATGGAGAATACGGAAATCTTTTTCTTTCAGTTCCGACTCAAACTTCAAACTATCCAGTTGAGAGAAATCCACGTCCAATAGAAAGTGATAAGCTAATTGTCCGGTAGTGCCGAGACCTTCCAGGTTTTCGAAAAGTCCTTTGGGCAATGAACCGAACAACTCTTCCGAAGGGAACCAGGGTTTCCGGACAGAAGCTATAAAATGCCACTCTTTCTTGTCTGTACTTTTTCCGATACGTTCTGCCTTTAAATAAGGATGGAAGGTCAGTGCATTGAAACGTACAAGGCTGGTACTGTCCAGTTCTACGGCTTGCGGACTGACATTTACGTGGAAATCCAGTTGTCCGCGATCCAGGTTGATCGTCTCGGGTGACAACCGCTTATGATATACCTGCAATCCCCGTACTTCCGACTGACCAACCAGACATGTAAGCCCGTTGTTAGTTTTTTCCTGTGAGAAGTTGCACGTCAGACTGTCGAACTGTACTTCTGCACCGAATCGGCGGTGGATATAAGGAACAGTCAGTTGTGGAGCATGTAAAGTTGCATGCAATCGCCTTTCCGAAGGATTAAATTCTCCTTCGGTATTCCATTGTTGGTTCAGGCTATCTTCCAGAACTGTTATTTCTGATTGGAAATGATAGTCGTCAATCACAAAGCGGGGAATACGGAAGCTGACGAAATTACGGTCTTTCCGCTCAGTGATTGTAAGATGGGTGAGTTCACCGTTTCCGGGTAATAGGCCGAAAAGGAGATTTAATGTTGTATTGATGCGACGGGTGTAATCGGTACTGATATTGCTTTCATTGGAGGCAGTTACTTCGGAAGAGGGCAGGAAAAGGAAATCATAGTTGGCTGTAGAGTCTTTTTTTATGAAATTGAGTGAGAGTCCGTCCAGGCGGACTTCTTTGATCTTGATATCTCCCCACAGCAGTTTCCAAAGACCGATACGGATATTGAGAGATTGAAGGGAAAGCAATGTATCTCTTTTCTGTGGAACCACATTCAGTCCGTCGATAGAGATCGTATTCAACCCCTTCATGTGGAGTTTGTTGTAACTGATGTCTAATCCGTAACGCTGTTCCAATCTGGTAATGCGTTTATCTGCGATATGGCGCAGTAGGCTTCCCCGGAAGATGAAAATACCTGTTGATAAAAGAAATAGCAGCATGAGACATGCTACTATTACTTTGGTTATTTTTCGTTTTATCATACTCTTTACTTTTCGGGCGCAAAGGTATGGATAAAAATGTAAGTTGCTACTCTTGGAGCCTAAAAACAGTAATCATTTGCTTCCTTTCCAGATGGAGAGAACTTTCTTTCGTATCAGGAGGATGTTTAAAGCGGATACCACTATAAATAAGATACTTCCGGCAAGGATACAGGGCAGAAGAGAGCCTGTTTCCAGTTGTGGAATAAGAGTTTGCAGGACTCCGGTGTAGTAAGATCTTAACCAGACTACACCAATGACGGCGAGGAGCAGTACCAGTAAATTCAAGCCTACGGTCAATACATGATAGGGCAATGCGACTTTAGAAGGACTGTAACCTATTAATAGCAGGTTTTCTAACTTTGCCGTATTCTTCTGAAGCAGCAAGAATACACTTAACATCAGGATATAAAAAGACAAGATACTGATAAATAGTCCTACTCCCGAAACAATGCCTGTGATGAGGCGGAGGAAATAGGTTGTTTTTCCGGCATCCAGATTGTCTCCTTCGGTTTCATAGTTCTTTTGTTGGAAGTAGTCGGTGATGGCTGTATCTGTGGAATTCTTCACTTCCACGATGAGGCGGGAGGGTTGCGCTTCCCGTTCGGGGGCGAAATTCTGATTTGCCCACTCCATAAAAGATTGAGGAACAAGGATGGTATTCAACCGGTTGGAGAAACCAACGATATTTCCTTTGTATTGTTCTACATGTCCGTTGCCACGCATGTTGATATCCATTTGTATCAGTCCCATCACACCTTCCGATAATTTCGGCAAGTTGCGGCTTTGCGCAAAACCAAAGTTGTAAAGGTTCAGATAATTGCGGGGAATGATGATAGGTATGGTTTGTGTACCTTCATCAAAGTGCCACTTGTCCAGGCTGACATCGACAAAAGCATCGGGAACAGATTCAAAAAACATATCCGTAGAAATACGGATACCGGCCTGTTGCATTCCCAACCCTGCCGACACTTTGAAAAGGGTAGGTGTGAAGGCGCCTACGCTGCGTGTAAAAGGTTGTGCTTCCAGTTCTTTGATTTCATCTTTGGAAAAAGTATTGCTTTGTCCGGTAATGCTGCCAAGAGTGCTGATCTTTTTGGTAGCGATGATATAATCCTTCTTCATGAAACTGTCTCCCTGTGTGAAGACGGGAAGAACATCCTTATAAAATTGCACGCTCAACAGTACAATCAGCATACCGAAGATGTTGGCGAGAAAAAAGCCACTTAATTGTCCGATGCTGATGTGCTGGCGAAGAAGTTTCCAAACAAGCTTGTTCATTGAAATTATCATTTATAGTTTCATCACTTTATTATATTCTAATTCTATATGTTTTCCAATGGAAGTAACAATTATTCCTGCGCCTTGCCGTTCGGCTTCTTCGCTCAGCATGCGTCCCATAAGTGTGCCGTTATCATCATCCAGGTGGCTGATAGGTTCATCCAGAAAGATGAAATCGAACGGTTGGCAGAGGGCACGGATGAAGGCTACACGTTGCTGTTGTCCGAAAGATAACTTTCCGGCTTTCTCGTTTACTTTCTCAGCGATACCGAGTGTTTCAAAAAGTGCAAGGATTTCTTTTTTCTTCTTATAATTGGTGAGTCGGTTCTTCAACTGAACGTTCTCCAAAGCCGTCAGCTCCGGGAAAATGCGCAGCTCCTGGAACAGCATGCTCAGCGAATGTTTCCGCAGTTCCACCCACTCATGAATGGAGAGCGAACGGATATTGCGTTCATCAAAGTTGATAATACCTTGGTAATCGCGGCGATATCCGTAGATATAGCTGCACAGAGAAGATTTACCTGTGCCGGAAGCAGCTTCTATCAGATAACGCTCTCCTTTTCGTAGCACAAGGTCTTGATGCCACACGTCGGATGTGATGGCATCCCGGTCGGCAAACACTTGGGGAAGTGTTTGCCTCAGATGAATGATTTCCATTATTTATCGGGATTAGATGCCTGCAAACCCTTTGATGAAGTTTACGATCTGTTTCAATGCATTTACATTTTTGTCTTTCAGCTGAATGACCATGTCTGCATCATTATTGGAATTGCCGGTTGCTTCTACATAAGCTATCTTATCAACCAGAGCAAAAGCCGTTGCATATTGTGAACCACCGTATTCCGACAGCATTTTCACAATCGGCAAAGCGAGAACCGCTTCTGTATTAATAACGAAAGCACCATTCTTACCTTTGATATTAGATGCAAATTCGGTATCTTTAATTGAAGGATTAACTGTTTTATCTATGCTCTTGTACAACATTTCGTCATTCGTAGCATACAAGCTATTATTGCGGACACCAAAGAATATATTCAGCATTCTGGACTTATATACATATTCGTTCTCACCCAGTTTCAGGATATCTTCTCCACGTTTCAAGCCCAGTTCATTCTTCTTTTCATACAGTAATTGTACGGGTGTCGCACTCTTTACGCTGGCGTACATCAGGAAAGTGGGAGCATTGTCCATTGTGAAGTTTATCAGTCCCATTGCCATATCTTTCTGGAATGTGCCGAACAACTCTTTTACTTCATTGGCCTTGGCAATGGAGAAGTTCTTTTGGAATTGCTCGTTCTCCAGTAGCAGGTTATAGAATTCCTCTCCGTTGATACCTGCGCTGATATACATCAGAGTCGATTTCGGGAAATATTTCAGGAAAGTATTCTCTATGGGGCAGGTTGCTTTCTTTTGCTTATCGAACAAGGCTTGCAGTTCAGGACTTTCAGTGAAGTTTTCATATTTCATGCTGATCTTACCTTTTTCGAAAGAAAGACTTCCCAACATCTTCAGATCCTTCATGTTAAAAGGCATATCACTTTCTTTGATCATATTGGCGTAAGGACCTATCAGGCTTGCCGGAGAGAGCATAGCATCGATATCCCCACCCATTTTCTGCATTTTCTTGAAAACGGCAGTTGAAACAATACTGTTTTCATTGGTCTGTTTCAGTAGTGCAGGAATATCTTGCTTGATTTTTTCAAGTTGGGTAGTACCTTTGTAATTAGTTAGCATAAGTACTGAAGGAGTGTATGCCATGAATACTTGATTACCCATTTGCGTGAACTGAAAGCCATCTCCACTTGCCAGGGGCTGACAAACTTTCTCTTTCTCTAATGTTTCCAGCAGCGCGTGCAGGTCGTCCTCGTTGCTGACTTTTGCAATTACAGTAGTGGGAAATGTCTCAGTATTGAAAACGTATAAAGGTGCCGATACGTCGATTCCCGATTTCTTCGGATCTTTCATAATCATTTCCACTTGTTGGAATGTTGCGGCATTCATGCCACTCTTCATAGCATCCGTCAGCTTTTGCTGCGCTTCTTTGTTCTCCTTGTCATTGAGCCCTGCTTTATCAACCAATGATTTCATGTTGATACTGACTACCGTAGAGGCATTGGCAGGAATAACATTCGTATATTCGAACTTCTTCTCGGAACATGCGCTGACAAGAGCTACCACTACAGCCATCAACGCCAAACGGGGAAACAAACTTTTCTTCATACAATTCTTATTAAAATGTGATTATCATTGATTTTGCAAGTTCAGTGTATGGCAAGCCACCAGAGCAGCCGTCTCTGTGCGTAGCCTCGACTTACCCAGACTGATGGGAGTAAAGCCGTTTTCTATAGCCTTTTGTACTTCTTTTTCACTGAAATCCCCTTCCGGACCTATCAATACCAGTGCATCTTCTCCTTTGCGGAACACATCTTTCAGCAGCGGCTTTTCTCCTTCGTAACAGTGCGCAATGAACTTTTGCCCTTTGAAGGGCTGCGTGATGAACTTATTGAAATCCGTCATCTCGTTCAGTTGTGGCAAACGTGCTTTGAGGGATTGTTTGATGGCAGATACCAATATCTTGCTGATACGCTCTGTTTTGATGACTTTCCGTTCAGAGAAACGACAGTTCAGGAAAGTCAGTTCATCGAAGCCTATCTCAGTAGCTTTTTCTGCAAACCATTCTGTACGGTCCATATTCTTGGTAGGGGCCATTGCAATGTGCAGATGCCCGTTCCATAAAGGTTCCTGATAAATGGTTTCCAGGATGTTTACCATGCAACGTTTATTGGTGGCTGCACTGATTTCTGCGCGATAGAAATAACCTTTACCGTCCGTCAGCGTAATCTGATCACCGATATTAAGGCGCAGTACGCGGACACAGTGCTGGGCTTCTTCTTCGGGAAGTTCGGCACGGGTTTGTATGTCGGGTGTATAGAATACGTGCATAAGTTTATTACTGTTCTTTTCGTTTGGAAATTTCATCCCTGATGTGGGCGGCGCGTTCGTAATTCTCATTGGCTATGGCTTCCTGCAAAGCTTTTTGCAGCATTTCCATTGTATCTCCATGGAAGAATTCATCTTCGTGTGGAGAAGGATTCTCTCCCATAGGAGCTATGCTTCCCGCTTCGCTTTCCTTTCCGGTTTTAAGTTGTTCCGACTCCAGAATTTCTTCGTAGATAAAGATCGGAGCTTTCATCCGTAAAGCCATTGCGACTGCATCTGATGTACGGGCATCCATACGAATGATAGCATCGTCTGCTTTCAGATAGATATAAGAATAGAATACACCGTTGTCTACCCTGTAGATAAGGGCACGCATCATGTTTACCCCTAATACTTCCAGACATGAAGCGAAAAGGTTGTGGGTCAACGGGCGTGGCGGAACAATTCCCTTCAGGCTGATTAACATCGCTTGTGCTTCTGCCGCACCGATGATAACCGGTAATTGACGGGCACCGTCCACTTCTCCCAATACGAGGGCATAAGCTCCTGCCTGTTCCTGACTGTTGGAGATGTTTAGTACTTCCAGTTCTATTTTTTTCTTTTTATCCATAATCTTTTTCCGAATGGCGGCAACTGCCAACCACTTGCTTACTTACTTTTTATTTACTGCTTCTTCCGGCCGGTGCTTGTACTTGAACACCAAGGCGAACAATATACCGATGACCAGTGCGTAAGCAGCAAAAATAATCCAAATCTCAGGCCACTCACGACTTACCAGTTTGCCGTCGGCGTATACTGAGAAAGCATCTACTACGGCACCGCTGGCGTATCCTCCAATAATGGCGCCCAAACCGTTGGTCATCATAAAGAATAATCCTTGGGCACTGGCGCGGATATTGGAACTGGTTTCTTGTTCAACAAACAACGAACCCGAAATGTTGAAGAAATCGAATGCCATGCCATAAACGATCATGGATAGGATTAACATCCACAAACCGGATCCCGGATCTCCAAAGCCGAACAATCCGAACCGGAATACCCATGCAAACATACTAATCAGCATTACCTGCTTGATTCCGAAATGTCTCAGGAAGAAAGGTATGGCAAGAATAAACAATGTTTCGGACATTTGTGAGATGGATAGCAGGATAACCGAATGTTTCACGCCAAAGGAATCTGCGTATTCCGGAATACTGGCAAAACTACCCAGGAAAAGGTCACCATACGTATTGGTAATCTGTAACGCTGCTCCCAGAAGCATGGAAAACAAGAAGAAAATAGCCATTTTCTTTCTTTTGAATAATACAAATGCATCCAGCCCTAAAGAAGAAAGCAGTGATTTGTTTCCGGTCTTGGCAGGTTTACATGCCGGCAGGGTGAAAGCATACAGGCCCAGCATTAATGCAGATGCACCACCTACATAAAGTTGGGCGCTTGAATTCTTGAATCCTGTAAGGTCTACCGCCCACATCGCACAGATAAACCCAATGGTTCCCCATACGCGAATGGGTGGGAAATCCTTGATCAGATCACACTTATATTGTTCGAGTGAATTGTATGAAACTGTATTGGCCAGTGATAAAGTAGGCATATATACCAATAAATTGAGTAACATTGCCCAATACATCTGGTCATATCCCGTAGCGGTAGAGGCATAGAAAAGGCATGCGGCTCCTATAATGTGGCAAAGTCCGTATAAACGTTCAGCATTGAACCATTTATCGGCAATGATACCAATGATGCCGGGCATAATTAGAGAGGCAATGCCCATGGTTGCGAAGATTGCGCCGATTTGGCCTCCTTCGAAGTGTAGTTCTCTACCCATGTAACCTCCTAATGAAATTAACCATGACCCCCATACGAAGAATTGCAGGAAGTTCATGATAATCAAACGAACTTTTATACTCATGACTTTTCTAATTTGTGTGTTTTCTTTTCACATTAAATAATAGATGCAAATATAATATTTTCGTTGATTGCGTGAGCAAGTTAATTAATAAAAAGCGCATAAAAGTGAAGAAAGGTGAAGAATAGATGATGAAAAGCGGAATGGCTAAGAGGTATATAAAAAAAGAAGGCTATCTATCCCAGACAGCCAATCTTTATTAACCTTAAATCTAATACCATGAAAAACACAGTGCAAATGTAGAGGTTTTATGTTATACAACATAACGTTTTACTGATTTTCTTCTTTGGTTTAACATCTTTTAGATTATAAGACGGCTTTTGTCCCATTTATGAGAGAGTAAAGTGCATTTTTGGCAAAGATAGTATTAGTTAATCTTCTATCCCTTGCTTACCTTTGCTTCATAAATCGAGAAATGATGAAAAACAGAATCTTATTGACTGCTGCGTTATGTATGAGCATGATGGCAGAGATTACTGCACAAGGTTACACTTCTTTGCGGGAGCAAATCCAGTTAGCGGGAGAGTGGGAGAGTTCTTTAGGTACCTGTCGCCTGCCCGGTACGACAGATGAAAACCGACTGGGTGAAAGGAACCGAGATACGCTGGTGACGTATCAGTTAACACGTCTCTATCCTTATAGTGGTAAAGTGATTTATACCCGTGAAATAAATATCCCTGAGAGTTTCCGGGGTAAGAAACTGTTTTTGATGATGGAGCGTACCAAACCAAGCACTGTGTGGGTAGATGGTGACAGTATCGGTAGCTATGGTCATCTGTATGCGCCTCACCGGTATGAGCTGCCTGCCCTGGCAGTAGGGAAGCATCAGCTGAAAATCAGGATCGATAACTCGCCGACTTCTGTCCCTAAAGAAATACAGGGCTCTCATGCCTGGACAGATGCTACGCAAACGAATTGGAACGGCATTCTGGGAGAATTTTATATCGAGGCAGTTCCGGTTTCTTATATCCAGTCGGTGCAGGTATATCCGGAAGTGGATAAGAAACAAGCATTAGTTATAGTGGAAGTCGATGCGGACAAAGACGGAAAAGCGATACTGGATGTCGATGGATATGCCTGGAATACTTCTGAAACACATACCTTGTCTCCCCAGCAACTTGCCGTGCGATTGAAGAAAGGACGAAATCGGATTGAGCTTCCTGTGAATATGGGTGATAAACCATTATTGTGGAGTGAATTTCATCCCGCACTTTACAAACTGAACATTACGCTCCGTGCCGGGAAAAACCGGGATAGCCGAATGGTAGATTTCGGTATGCGCAAGTTTGAAGTGGAGGGTACGCAATTTGTGATAAATGGTTATAAAACTTTTTTGCGTGGGAAACATGATGCCTGTGTTTTTCCCCTGACCGGTTACGGTCCGATGGATGTAGCGTCCTGGCAACGTGTATTCCGCGTGGCTAAACAATACGGTATTAATCATTATCGCTGTCATTCTTTCACTCCGCCGCGTGCTGCGCTGGAGGCTGCCGATATAGAAGGTATCTATTATCAGATTGAGTTGCCTTTGTGGGGGTATATCAAGCGTGAAAATACGGTCCTGAACGATTTTCTGAAAAGGGAAGGGGACATGTTGCTGGAACACTTTGGGAATCATCCTTCATTTATGATGCTGGGTTTGGGTAATGAACTGGATGCGGAGATAGATGTGGTGCGTGAATGGCTCGATGATTTCCGTAATCAGGATAATCGTCATTTGTATTGCTTCGGTTCCAATAATAACCTTGGTTGGAAAGGTCCGCAGGATGGAGAAGATTTCTTTGTGACCTGCCGTGTAGGTGGTGGAGACGGATATACGACTCATGTACGTACTTCCTTTGCGTACGTAGATGCTGAGAAGGGTGGCATTTTGAATAATACGCGTCCGGCTACGGATAAAGATTATTCCGGTGCCATTGCGCACTGTCCCCGTCCTGTAGTGGGGCATGAAAACTGTCAGTTTCAAATCTATCCCGATTACAGTCAGATAGAGAAATATACCGGGGTGCTTCATCCTTATAATCTTGAGATTTTTCGTGATCGTCTGAAAGAGAACCATCTTTCTTCTCAGGCAAAAACTTTTCACCAGGCTACCGGACACTTTTCCATTGAATGTTACAAGGCAGATATGGAATATGCTTTCCGTACTCCCGGTTTTGGTGGCTTCCAGTTGCTCGATTTGCAGGATTATCCCGGACAAGGTTCCGCATTAGTGGGGATTCTGGATGCTTTTATGGATAGTAAAGGTATCGTTGCCCCCGAAACTTTTTATGGTTTCTGTGCACCTCTTGTTCCTTTGGCATTGATGAAGGATCATTGTTGGCTGAATACTCAGCCGCTTCACATAGATGTTGCTCTTTCTAATTATGTGGAAGGCGATTGGAATGAGCCTGTTCGCTGGAGTTTAGTATCTGATAATGGGGTATGGAAACGTGATGGAGTACTCATGGCCTCCATTCCTCAGGGCAAAGTAGGAAAGGCGGGCAGTATTGATCTTTCACTTTCCGGACTGAAAGAAGCCCAACGCCTGACTCTGACATTGACCACCGGTAAGTATCGCAACTATTATCATCTTTGGGTATATCCTGATGAAACTGCCGAGTCGGAAGGTTCTGTTCATGTGGCTTCTTTCCTGAACGATGATCTGCGAAAAAGGTTGGAAAGCGGAGCGTCCGTTCTGTTGATTCCCGATCATGATAGTATCGTAGCACAGAGTGTTGGAGGAATGTTTACCCCTGATTACTGGAATTACTCTATGTTTAAGACTATTTCGGAAAATGCCGGAAAAGAAGTTTCTCCCGGTACACTTTCCATATTGACTGATCCCGGACATCTGTTATTGAAATACTTTCCGACTGAATGTCACAGTGATTGGCAATGGTGGAGTATTACCCGTAATTCCCGTCCCATGATACTGAATGCAACCCGTGGTGAGTATCGTCCGCTTATTCAGGTGGTCGATAACATTGAGCGCAATCATAAGTTGGGACTGGTCTTTGAATTTGCTGTAGGAAAGGGAAAACTGTTAGTTTGCATGACCGATCTGCAAGCCATTGCAGGGACACCTGAAGGCAATCAGTTTCGTACATCCTTGCTTCGGTATATGAAGTCTGATGCTTTTCACCCTACCGAACAGTTGGCCTGGAAAGAACTGGACGCACTCTTCCATGCCGATATCAATCAAAGACAGATTATTGGGGTGAAGAATGAGTCGGATTATACAGTAGGAGGGGAATAGAACGAAGAGTTTTGAAAATAAAATGTTCGCAATTTAGTGAACATTTTGTTTTAAATGTCTATCTTTGCAACGAACAAACTACTGCTTATGTTAGTTACATTTGATAAAGAATATCTCAAGGAACTCTATGTTTCCGGTAAATGTAGTGATAAGAAACATCGTTTTCAGCCGGATGTGATAAAACGATATAAAAGGTGTATTGATACACTGATTGTATCGAAGAATGCTGAATCCTTATATAAGCACAACTCTTTGAATTATGAGATTTTGGTGGGAGACAAGGAAGGGCTTTCTTCAATACGGGTAACTTCAAAATACCGCATAGAGTTTACTGTGAGAGTTGTAGCAGATGCTGAAACGATCATAAGTATATGTAATGTTATAGAATTGTCTAACCATTATAAATAAGTAGAGTATGACTATGCTTGCAAATGAACTCACTCCGTTTTGCCCTACGCATCCCGGTGAAATATTAAAAGACGAAGTTGAATACCGGAAGATTTCTCAGCGCGCCTTGGCACGCCAGATGGGAATTTCGTATTCACAATTGAATGAGGTGCTGAACGGTAAGCGCCCGGTTAATACGGAACTTGCTTTGCTTTTTGAAGCAGCTTTGGGGCTTGATCCTGAAATGTTGCTCAATATGCAGACGCGATATAATATGCAGGTGGCGCGTGCCGATCAGCGCACGCAAGATCGCTGGAATGAAGTACGTAAGTTGTGTGCATCGTTCCTTTGATGCACACAACTGTATCTGTTATCAGAGGATTTATTCCACATACAGTACCAACCCTTTCAGGTATTCTCCTTCGGGGTGGTAAATACTTACCGGATGGTCAGCCGGTTGCGTCAGTTGGTGCAGAATACGCACACTGCGACCTGACATTGCGGCAGCCGTAAAGACCGCTGTGCGGAAGTTTTCTTTGCTGACAGCTTGTGAGCAGGAGAAAGTGAATAGAATGCCGCCCGGTTTGATCTTTTCGAAAGCTTTCACATTCAGCTTGCGGTAACCTTGCAGCGCATTGCGCAGGGCATCGCGATGTTTGGCAAATGCGGGTGGATCCAGAACTATCAGGTCGTACTGGTCGCCCATACGATCCAGGTATTTGAAAGCATCTTCGGCAAAAGCGGCATGGCGGGTGTCACCGGGGAAATTCAGTTCTACATTCTTGTTCGTGAGGTCAATAGCCTTGGCGGAACTGTCTACAGAATGTACCAGTTCGGCATTACCACGCATACCATAAACAGAGAAGCCACCGGTATAACAGAACATATTCAGCACAGAACGTCCGTTAGCATAGCGTTCCAGCAGTGCGCGGTTCTCGCGTTGATCCACGAAGAAGCCCGTCTTTTGTCCTTTCAGCCAGTCGATATGGAATTTTAAGCCATATTCCATTGCCACATTATCTGTGCTGCCACCTTTCAGGAAGCCATTCTCAGGGTAGAGGTCGGCTTTGAAGGGGAGAGTCGTTTCTGATTTATAATAGATATTCTCTATTTTATCACCCATCACTTCACTCAGGGCATTGGCTATTTCCATGCGGTCGAGGTGCATACCGGCAGAGTGTGCTTGCATTACGGCCGTGCGGGCATAAATATCAATGATCAAGCCGGGAAGGTTATCTCCCTCGCCATGTACCAGTCTGTAAGTGTTGTTAGTCGGATTTTCAGCAATACCAATGCTGCGACGCATCTCATAGGCAATACTGAGTTTGCGTTTCCAAAAATCAGAATCAATAGCTTCATCTTGATGAAAAGAAAGCACGCGCACGGCGATGCTGCCTATTTGGAAATGTCCCTTGGCTATGAATTCCTTCTTGGAAGTGTAGATTTCAACTACTTCACCTTCTTCGGGTTCACCGTCGAAATGAGCGATGGCACCTGAAAATACCCAGGGATGGAAACGTTTTAATGACTCTTCTTTGCCGGATTTGAGATATACTTTGTACATGCGATTAGTGATTAGCGATTATGGGTTAGTGATTAATGATTCTTGGTTGGTAAGCGGTTCATCCGGTTCCAATTCATAGTCACCGGTAACTTTTAATTCCTGTAATCGGTTGTATATGTTGAGGCATGCCCATGCATCGGTGGCTGCATACTGCTTTTGAGGTTCGGTCAGATGCTCAGCTTCCCAGTTGGAGAGACGTTGTGATTTGGATATTTTCTCACCGAACAGGATACCATAGATTTTTTGCAGACTCTTGTCCTGTATGCCGAACATACGGACATATTCTTGCAACTCGATGCAGGAATGTTGTTCAAAAGGAGCGCGCTTGTGCAGCATCATAAAGTCGTCACGCAGCGAAAGGCCGACTTTGGTAACTGACGGACTTTCCAGCAATGAAATAATCGGAAGCGTCAGGCCGGTAAGGTTCAGGCGGAAAAGGAAGCAGTCTTCTTCAGAGGATACTTGCAGTAAGGCTACCTTATGTGATTGCCCTTTGGTGAATGACGGGCGGGTTTCGCTGTCAATTCCCAACAGAGAATACTTCTTAAGATAAGTCACTGCTTTTTCCGCTTCCCAGGGGGTTTGTACAAGATGTATTCGTCCCGGAAAGAGTACTTTGGGCATCTCTTTGATATCTTCCTTTTTAATCGTTTTTTTAATAACCATAATTTAAGTCTTTAGTCGTGATGGTGATGTCCATGACAGTGGCAATCATCATCATCGCAGTCATCTTCTTCCGGTTCGTCTTCTTCAGACTGGCGGTATTTTACGTCGTGCAATGCGCGAAGTGTGTTTACCAGGGTTTGCCCCCAGTATTCTTTGAACTGTTCCTGACAGATAGCCAGGGAGTCGTTCATTGTTTCGTTCAATCCCAACTGGAAGACGAAAATGAAATCTTTGATGGCCTGGTAAATATCTGCCAGGTCTTCGGAAATATTCTTCTTGATGGGCTGGTCGCTATAAACCATATCTTGTATGAACACGTCCAGATAGTCATCTTTTTCGGCAAGAATCCCGGCAAGGTTGATGCGGAGCACTTCATACGTTTCTTCCGTTACGTAGCTTTCAGGAGCGTCGTCGCCTATTATTTCTGTTTCGGGCAACATGGCTGCCTTGAGGTAGAGCAACGGAAGTATCTTTAATGAGGTATCGACAAATGTGTCACGTTTCATCGTTTCCGCCTGCTCCAGGAATTTGCAGAATTCAGCAGCTACGGTGACGAATTCCACTACATTACGGTCGAATATCACTTGGCTTTCTTTTTTCATATATACTCGGTTTGAAACGCAAAGATAGTGTAAACCGAGTGCAGTAGCAAATTTATTTGCATTTTACTGAAATGCCGTTTCATTTATTATTACGTGATATTCCGTTCCCCGGTTTCTTCTCCGGCTACTGATTCCAAGTTTGCGAAGTGCACGTCCGAAGTACGCGACTTTGTTGATGGCTAATCGGTCTTTGGTCTTTTTCTGGAGAAAAGAAAGTATTTCCATCGGTGTCATCCACGTTCCTTCGTCTTCTGTTTGTGCCGCCTGGAAGTGGCATAGGAAGAGTTGTTCCAATGGAGTAGGTTGTTCAAACTCTTGATTGCTCTGCTTCAGAATGGCTTCGTCGGTGTCGTCCAGCCAGTAGCGTTCACCTTGTGAAATGGCAGTCATGGCCTGGGCATAGAGTTGGCGGTAGTTGATAGTGACGTTGGTGTTGATGGGACCGGTTACTTCGATACAGATGAAGCGGCGACTGCCGCTGGGATCGGTCAGCAAGTCTTTTTGATTGCTGGTGCCTATGAAGGAGGCGTAGCGGCGTATCTCCTGAATGGCGGTTCCATAAGGTTTTCGCAGGTTGGCTACGGGTTTTTGCAACAGATGTTTCAGGAAACCTTGCTGGCTGACGCTGATCTGGTCGAACTCGTCGATGTTGATCAGAAAGAAACGTCCCAGGCTTCGTTCGGCATCCTGTTTGCTTTTGAAGTCGATGCTGTCTGTGTAGCCGAAACGCAGTTCCGGTGGTAAAAGAATGCGGCAAAACGTGGATTTTCGATACCCTTGGGCGCCTACCAGTAGGGGCGATGTACTGTTGCCATGCTGCCGGTCAAGTCCACGCCAATGAGCTGTCATACTGAGGAACCAGCGGTAGAATAATTCCCGCCAATGCGGATTTTCGCAGGGAACGAGGTCGGCCAGGGCACGGATGCGGTCTTTTCCGTCCCAGCGCCCGGTGTCGTTGAGGTATTCTTCTACCGGATTATGGAGGGGGATATAGTCGGAAGTAAGGTAGCGTGCTATGTCGCGGTCCCATACCCGGATACCTTCTTTTAGGGCATTGAGCGCTATGCTGCTTCGTATCCGCTGGTCGGCGGGGCGGAATTGGAAGTGTATGGAGTCGCGCTGGCGGTATTCCAGCTCGCCCAACACGGTGTTGTAGCGGAATTCGTAGCGGCGGTTCATGAACTCTTCCAGGCGGAAGGCTGTGTCCTGTTCGGCGGTCATGCTGTTGCGGGTGCCGAAACCTTTACATTCACGGTAAATATTATGTATGGCGGCACGTATTACGGGCTCGTCCGCTTCGCGATAATAATGCATCAGGGTTTGCCGGACTACCTCTTCCTCGGGGATGCCTGCTTTGTAACAGTGCTCGGCAAGCCGTGTCAGTAACGGGCGTAGGTCGTCACCCCGCTTCCAGTTTGTCAGTCCGTCGAATGAACGGTTTAGTGCCGCTTCAAAGAGCATGGAAAAGGTGTCCGATGAACTATAACCGGGCTGCATACGCAATAGGGGATTGGTTTCCGCTTGCTTTTGTTCCTTGAAGGTGGTTTCGCCGGGTATGGCAAAGGGCTGTTCCAGGCAGAAGGTGGTGGCGGCAGGGTTGTAGTAAGGTTGCTCGTCCAGCGTCATGCGGCAACTTTGGTTGAGCGACGGTTCCTTCAGGGTGATGGAGTAGGGCAACAGAGGTTGGTAACAGTTCACTGCGAGGCGGTAGGCGTGGGCATGAAACAGGGCCATTTCACTTTCGCGCTTGGGCAGTGAGCCGTCGGGCAGGGCGAAGAGTACCCATATTTTGACGCTACGTCCGCTGCTTCCGCAGAAGGCGGCAAAAGTCTGGGGTAATAGGGAGACTTGCTGTTTTATTTGTTCCACTTCGGTGCTACCTGTCAGGTGGTTGACTTCAATCTGCACCAGCCCGTTGTAAATCTTCACCCGATGTTCTCCGTCTTTGGTACGGGCATATTCCACGGCGGGGTAGATGCGAGGCAACTTGTCTATGTTCTGGTAGTGATTATTGGTTCCTTGCAGTATGGGGATGAGATGGCGCAGGGCTGATACATGCGCTGCTTTGTTCTCTTTCTTTATTTTTGCTATCAAGTTTTCAGCTTCAAGGGTACTGAAAGATTCTTTACCGGTTTCACGGTCGGTGCGTATAAGGGTTAGTTTCATCGTGGTTATTTTTAGTTACTGTTTTCAAAAGACGGCGCAAGTTACGGCAAAAAGCCGGGGACACAAAGTTTTTCTTTATTTTTTATGTCTCTTACAAAAATACGGTTTCTTTTTTATCTGCAAACTACTTCTCTCCATTTATATTCTTCCATCTTCATCCTTCGTTTCATTCATTAAATACAAGGATGCAGAAGTACAGAAAAATAGATGAGTATAAACGCAGAAAACTTAGTTTCTTTGTATACAAACCTGTAGTATTAAATATTCTCTAGCTCTTTCTTTGATTAAAACATCACCCTTTCCTTGCTTTTGCATTGCTTTTTCTTTATCTTTGCATTTGATATTTTGGCTTGTCCACAGCCGTGAATCTTGTGCTTCACAGTCGTAAAGCAGCAACACCACAACTGTGAAGCACGCGATTCACAGCTGTGGGCAAGCCAAAAACATTGCTTGCCAATGAAAGAAACATAAGAGATTAACATAAGCAATCCCTGCTCTGAATATCACTGAAAGCGGGGAATGCAATAACAAAAGAACAATGGCGATATTATTTGATTGGTACGAGAATCCAAAAAACAAAGAGCGTCAGAACGAAGAACTGACCCTGCACCCGCGCATCCGGCTGAACGGCTCCACGGACACTGCCGCGTTGCGAAGGTTCATACAGGAATATTGTTCGCTGACCGAAACGGATGTTTTGGCCGTGCTCGATGCCCTGTCGCACTTCATGGGACGGGAATTGGGTGAAGGACGCCAGGTGCACCTGGATGGCATCGGCTATTTTCGCCCTACGCTGACCTGCACTGAACCGGTGAAGGTGGATACCAAACGGAAAAGCACCAAGGTAAAGCTGAAAAGCATCACCTTTCGTCCCGACATGGCACTGCGAAGCGAGGTAGGCAACATTAAAGTCCTGCCGCTGAAACAACGGAATGTATTGCAAAAGCCACTGACCCCGGAAGAGATTGACAAACGACTGGAGAAATTCTTCACTACGCACGACTTTATGACGAAAGGCGACTTCTATTCTCTCACCGGAATGACGAGAACTACAGCCACCCGGCATATTAGGCGTCTTTGTGATGAAGGAAAACTGGAAAATAAAGGGTTGCAGAAACAACCGATTTATGTGCAGAAAAAGGCGTAATAGGAAGATTATTAGCGGAATATGCGTGTTTGTATGGAGTGTAGGCAAATTGCTTGCACTTTATTTATATTTGCTGCCACCACCGCTGTGTTGCCGATGAATAGGGAGATGTAAAGCATGAGTGCAAGCGTGCAAGTAAAAGTGCATATAAACTTTTTGTACGCTGCACCTGGCTGATGCCTCTCTCCATTCAGAGAATCTTTAGAAGACTAAGGTTATAAAGAGAGCAATATTTTTATTACTTTTGCACCAATCTATCATTCATTTACTAAGGAATTCTATTTCATGGCTAAGAAAAATTCTACAAAAGATACAGAACAATCCCTTTCCCTGTTTGGTAAAATAAGGGCGATCTTCAAAAATGAAACCATTCACTTTGTTATTGGCTTGGTACTGGTCATTTTCTCTGTGTACTTGCTACTGGCCTTTTCTTCGTTTTTCTTTACGGGAGCGGCGGATCAAAGTATCATTGATTCGGGTAATGCACAGGAATTGGCTTCTACCAATAATGGGGTGAAGAATTATGCCGGTTCGCGCGGCGCTCAATTGGCAAGTTATCTGATAAATGACTGCTTCGGTATTTCCTCTTTCTTCATCCTTGTATTCCTTGCAGTGGCGGGGTTGAAGTTGATGCGTGTACGGGTGGTTCGCCTCTGGAAGTGGTTTATCGGTTGTTCGTTGTTGTTGGTTTGGTTCTCTGTCTTCTTCGGCTTTGCCTTTGTGGAGCAGTATAAAGACTCTTTCCTGTATCTGGGCGGTATGCACGGATATAATGTCAGCAACTGGTTGGTATCGCAGGTAGGTGTTCCGGGCGTTTGGATGATTCTGTTGGTGACTGCTATCTGCTTCCTTATCTACCTCAGTGCACGTACAGTTATCTGGTTGCGCAGATTGTTCAGCCTTAGCTTCCTGAAGCGCAAACAGAAAGAGGAAGAAGAGAAAGGAGAAACACCGGAAGAGTTTACGGACTCCTGGACGGCAAAAGGAAAGAAAAAGCCGGTTTCTGTTCCTGATGTGGCAGATATAAAAGAAGAAGAGGCTCCCGTTGAAATTCCCGAACCTATAAAAGAACCGGAAAATGAAATTACATTGGATTTGGGTGGCGTTACGGAAACACAGCCTGCCAAGGTATCGGGTGAAGAAGTGTCTATGACTATTGAAACGCCTGTTCCTGATCCTGTACCTTCTTTCCACGAAAAAGCGGCGGAACCCGTATTCGAAATAGAAGCTACTGAAAATGATGACGAATATAAAGGCCCGGAAAAGGAACCCTATAATCCCCGTCTAGATCTGGAAAACTATCGTTATCCTACTGTCGACCTGATGAAGCATTATGATAATGCCGAGCCTACTATCGACATGGCGGAGCAGAATGCCAATAAAGATAAGATTATAAATACACTGCGCAGTTTCGGTATTGAAATCAGTACGATAAAGGCGACGGTGGGACCTACGGTGACGCTGTATGAAATTACCCCCGAGCAAGGGGTTCGTATCTCCAAGATTCGTGGTTTGGAAGATGATATCGCTCTCAGCCTTTCGGCATTGGGTATTCGTATTATTGCGCCGATTCCGGGAAAAGGAACAATCGGTATTGAAGTACCAAACTCCAATCCGAAGATTGTTTCCGGACAGAGTATCATCGGTAGCAAGAAGTTCCAGGAGTCTACTTATGACTTGCCGGTAGCTTTGGGCAAGACGATTACCAATGAGGTTTTCATGGTTGATTTGTGCAAGATGCCGCATATGCTGGTGGCCGGTGCCACCGGTCAGGGTAAATCTGTCGGACTGAATGCCATCATCACTTCTTTGCTTTATAAGAAACATCCGGCTGAACTGAAGTTTGTGCTGGTAGACCCTAAGAAAGTTGAATTCAGTATCTATTCGGTGATTGAACATCACTTCCTTGCCAAACTGCCCGATGGGGAAGATGCTATCATTACGGATGTAACCAAGGTAGTGCAGACGCTGAATTCTATCTGTGTGGAAATGGATACCCGTTACGACTTGTTGAAAGCCGCGCATGTGCGCAATATTAAGGAATATAATGAGAAGTTTATTAATCGTCAGCTGAATCCTGAAAAGGGACATAAGTTTATGCCTTACATTGTGGTGGTGATTGACGAGTTCGGTGACTTGATTATGACGGCGGGCAAAGAGGTAGAGCTGCCTATTGCCCGTATCGCTCAGTTGGCGCGTGCGGTGGGTATCCACATGATTATCGCTACGCAGCGTCCGACAACGAATATCATTACCGGTACAATCAAGGCGAACTTCCCGGCTCGTGTTGCCTTCCGTGTATCTGCCATGATAGACTCGCGTACTATTCTCGACCGTCCCGGAGCTAATCAGCTGATCGGACGTGGTGATATGTTGTTCCTGCAAGGGGCAGATCCTGTACGTGTGCAGTGTGCCTTTATCGATACACCGGAGGTAGCGGAGATTACTAAGTTTATTGCCAAGCAACAAGGGTATCCTACCGCATTCTATTTGCCGGAGTATGTAGGTGAAGATGGTGGCGGAAACGATTTGGGAGATGTGGATATGGGACGTCTGGATCCATTGTTCGAAGATGCTGCCCGCCTGATTGTCATCCATCAGCAAGGTTCTACATCGTTGATCCAACGCAAGTTCGCTATCGGTTATAACCGTGCCGGGCGATTGATGGACCAATTGGAAAAAGCCGGTATTGTGGGACCTGCACAAGGCAGCAAAGCGCGCGAGGTGCTTTGTGTCGATGACAATGACCTGCAAATGCGCCTGAACAATTTACTATAAATCGTGTTAAACTAATGATGAAGAATCTTCTTTTTGTTTATATCTGCCTGTTCGGTCTGGCATTACCGCTTTCGGCACAGAAACTGGATGCCCAAGATATATTGGACCGTACAGCTACTGCCTTCCGTCAGGCGGGAGGTATTCAAGCGGATTTTACGGTTCAGACGTATGCGAAAGGTGCTTTGCAGGGGAGTTCTGTAGGGACTATCCGTCTGAAAGGAGAAAAGTTCCTGTTGGATGCCGACGGGGTGAAAACCTGGTTTGATGGTCGTACGCAATGGAGCTATCTCACTAACAGTGACGAAGTGAACGTTTCCGAACCTACTCCTGAAGAGTTGCAAAGTATCAATCCTTATGCCCTGCTGTCCATTTACAAGCAAGGGTATCACATGAAATTGGGCAAAACTGATGTTTATGGAGGTAAACCTGCTTATGAGGTGATATTAACTGCTTCTGATAGAAAGAAGGATTTGCAGTGCGTTATTATTTATGTAACGAAAGATACCTTTCAGCCTTTATGTATCAGCATGACGCAAAAGGGTGGAAATAGCGTGGCTATTCGTATAACATCTTATAAAGCGGGAGAATCATACAACGATCATCTTTTCACTTTTGACAAGAAGGCATATCCGACTGCTGAAGTGATTGATTTGAGATAAAGGTATATACCTTGCCATTTACAATCTGAAGATTGTGCTACGGATGGTAAACAAAAGTTTTTTTCAATCGTAAATTGTAAATTGTTAAATTGTAAATAGAATTATGGAAACAGAAAAAGTAAAATGTCTGATTATAGGTTCTGGTCCTGCCGGTTATACTGCTGCTATTTATGCAGGTCGTGCCAACCTTTCTCCGGTACTTTATGAAGGATTACAGCCGGGTGGTCAGTTGACAACAACTACAGATGTGGAGAACTTTCCCGGTTATCCGGAAGGTGTCAGTGGCCAGCAATTGATGGATGATTTGCGCAAACAGGCAGAGCGTTTCGGTGCAGACCTGCGTTTTGGTATTGCAACCGCTTCTGACCTGAGTGCGGCTCCATACAAAGTAACGATTGACGAAGAGAAGGTGATTGAAACTGATACGTTGATAATTGCTACGGGCGCTACAGCCAAATATTTGGGATTGGATGATGAAAAGAAATATGCCGGTATGGGTGTCAGTGCTTGCGCTACTTGTGATGGTTTCTTCTATCGCAAGAAGGTGGTAGCAGTGGTCGGCGGTGGTGATACGGCTTGTGAAGAGGCTGTTTATCTGGCTGGACTGGCTAAGAAGGTTTATCTGATTGTGCGGAAGCCTTTCCTGCGTGCTTCCAAAATCATGCAGGAGCGTGTGATGAAGCATGAGAATATAGATGTGCTATTTGAGCACAATGCCGTGGGCTTGTTCGGAGAGAATGGTGTGGAAGGTGTTCATCTGGTGAAGCGTATGGGTGAATCGGATGAAGAACGCTACGACCTGGCTATTGATGGTTTCTTCCTGGCTATCGGTCATCAACCGAACTCAGATATCTTCAAGCCCTATCTGGATACAGACGAGACTGGTTATATCATTACAGAAGGCGACAGTCCTCGTACGAAAGTGCCGGGTGTGTTTGCCGCCGGTGACATTGCTGATCCGCATTATCGTCAGGCTATTACGGCAGCAGGAAGCGGCTGTAAGGCAGCACTTGAAGCGGAAAGATATCTTTCATCCAAGTGCTTGATCTAAAATTGTGAGTAAAAGAGTATAAAAAGAAAACTCCGGATTGTGAATCATAATCCGGAGTTTTCTTTTTATTATTAATGTGAATCCGGAGTTGAGTTTGCCTCATATTGGTATAGAAAGGAATAAGACTCACCACAGATTACACAGATTGACACAGATTTTATTTTACTGATTATTAGATTAATAAATCTGTGTGAATCTGTGTAATCTGTGGTGAATTAATTCATAACCGAAAAGAAAGGAACTTCTTTCAACCCCTGATTCGCATTATTAATATACTTCTATTTCATCTACATATAAGTCCGAAGGAATAATATCTCCCGGTGAATCTTTCCGGCAGTCAATGCCATTGCGCAATGTACCACCACTTTTTAAAGTCACTTTGATATAGCGCGCTTCGGTTGGCGTAAATTCCAGTACATCGGTGAACATCTTCCTGCCATGTTCAGGATATTCGCGGGTATAGGATGTCTGAGCTACTTCCTTGAATTCTTTGCCATTCGTGGACACTTCCACACGAGCTGCGCTTGCGGGCAGTACACGAAAAGCGGGATTATAGAGTGTACCGAATATCACCTTACTGATAGTGGCCGGTTTTTCCAGATCAACGGAAAATACGAGTTCATTGTTGTTCTTTTCATTTAGGCTGAAGGCTACCCATGGTGTGAAGGAAGCGATATTACCGCGTTTTCCATTGGTCAATCCCAACGTAGTGGTATCTGCGCCTAATATATCATTCTCTCCGAAAATGTCACCGCTCATCCAACCCCAATGAGGAGTGGTGGTGTATTGCTTTCCACTTATCAGGTTTGCATACAGTTTCTTGCCGTTCACTTTCCCCAGCATTTTACTGTTTTTGAAAGCTGCTGCCTGCAAATCAATGTAACCTTCCCAAGTGAATGGCTGAGTGTAAAGTTCAGACTTTGCAGTCGGTGCACTTCCATCTGTGGTATATCTGATTTCGGCATCCGGATAGAATGTTTCCAACACGGCTTTCAATGTGCCGTCGTACACGTGCGTATTGATATTGACATCGAAGAAATTGCGGCATGCTTTTACGTTCATGGCATCCATACGCTCAAAATCTTCTACCATGCGACTCCGGAAGCTATTCCAGTTCTTCCGGTTGTTCTGTGTCCAGCCCGTCTCTGCCAGGGCGACGGCACGGGGGAATGCCTGATAGTCACGACGTTCATCACTTTGCATGTATTCGTTCCATATATTACCTTGCACACCGATGATATGTTTTTTCACCAGTTCGTCAGCGTCATCGGGAACAGGATTATAACTATAGGTCTTTTTCAGTGTCTGATATCCGCCGATGGTAGTCGGTGCGGTTTCGGGTTCTTCCTGATACTGGTCCAGGTAAGCATACGGGCTGGGAGTCATAATTGCGTCGTGTCCCGCTTTGGCGGCAGTGATACCACCTTCCACACCACGCCAGGACATCACTGTTGCATTGGGTGCGAGTCCGCCTTCCAGGATTTCATCCCAACCGATGATATTCCGTCCTTTGCTGTTGAGATATTTCTCCATGCGGGTGATGAAGTAGCTTTGCAGCTTTTCTTCCTTTGTATGTTTCTTACCGTCAATGGCATTCGGAGTGGTATCATCTTTCAGACCTAATTTCTTAATCAGTTCTTGGCAATGTGCACACTTCATCCATGCATCTTTGGGACATTCGTCACCACCGATGTGAATGTATGGACTGGGGAATAATTCCATCACCTCATCCAGTACACCTTCCAGGAATTGGAACGTTTCTTCTTTGGGGCAGAAGACTTCTTCGAATACTCCCCATGTACCGGTAACTTCATACGTCGTATCCGGTCTGCAAGATAGTTCAGGGTAGGAGGCAAGTGCGGCAATGGCATGTCCCGGCATCTCTATTTCCGGAATTACGGTAATGTATTTGCTTGCTGCATAAGCCACTATATCTTTAATCTCTTCCTGTGTATAGTATCCTCCATGTTCTTTGCCGTCAAATATTTGCGGCCAGTTGACAAAATAGTAATCTATCAACGTTTCTTTCCGCTTCGAACCGACTTCCTGTAATTTCGGGTATTTCTTGATTTCTATCCTCCATCCCTGGTCATCAGTCAGGTGAAAGTGGAAGGTGTTCATCTTATGCATGGCAAGCATATCGATGAATTTATAAATGTAATCGGTCGTAGAGAAATGACGGCAGACATCCAGCATCAGGCCTCGGTAAGGAAAACGGGGAGCGTCTTCTACTTCAACAGCAGGCAGAGACCAGTTGGCACGTTTCACAGTTGCCTTTCCGTAGATGGCGGGTGGCAGCAGTTGGTACATGGTCTGTACTCCATAAAAGAAACCGTTGGGATGTGATGCCGAAAGGGTGATCTCATTCGGTGCGATGGAAAGCTTGTATCCTTCCTTGGGCATACCTTCTTCCGTAACGAAGCGTATGTCTGGTTGTTCCGGATTCTCCTGTGAACTGGTTTTCAGAGAAATACCGGAGGTCAACTGAATTTGCGCAATCAAGCTGTCCGCAATGGCTTGTACTTCGGGAGTGCAACCGGCTGTGACGAAAGATACTTTATTGCTCAGTAAGAAACGTCCCTCTTGGGGAGTCATCTGATTAGGCATCGGAACGATGTTGTACTCGTTCACCACTTCTTTTTGATTTTGCTGACAGCCGGAAGAGGCACATAGCAGGCTTGCTAATAGCAAAGCACTTAATCCTTTTTTCATGACATAAATGTGTGTTAAGTTTATAAATCGGGCAAAACAGGGAAAAGGGGGGTAGCTGTCGTCAAGGGGGGGAGATGCTACTATTCTTTATCCTATTTTACTTATCTTTTTCAGCTTTTCTTCGTCGATGATCTTTATTTTTCGTCCGTCGATAGTGATTAAACGTTCAGTAGAGAATTGTGATAGCGTACGAATGGCATTGGAGGTTGTCATATTCGACAAATTTGCCAGATCTTCCCGCGAAAGGTATATACTGAGAGTTGAGCCATCTTCTTCCAATCCATAGCTTTCTTTGAGGAAGAGCAGTGATTCTGCCAATCTGCCACGAATATGTTTCTGCGTCAGGTTGACAGTGCGCTCATCAGCAACTCCCAGATCGAAGGATAGTTGCTTGATAAAGAACATGGCAAGATCATTGTTCTGTGTCACCAATGTAGTGATAGCACTCATCGGTATCAGGCAGATCAGAGAAGGTTCGAAAGCGGCGGCAGCAGTGACATAGTCTTCTTTGGCGAAATAAGCACGGTAACCGAAATACTCGACGGGTTTAATCATGCGGATAATCTGGCTTCTGCCACCGACACCATCCTTATAAATCTTGACTTTTCCATTTAGAAGGCACATAAGGTATTTAGGGGTTTCACCTTCGCAATGAATGACTTCATTTTTCTTATAATTCTGGAGCGTAAAATGGTTAGCGAGAAATTCCCGCTGTTCTTCATTCAGGGGCTCCCACATATCGGCTATCAGCTCCGGAACATTCACGTCTGACAAATTCATTTTTACCATAACTGCTGCAAAACTGTGTTATACAGCACAAATGTAAAAAGAAAAA
>OMDY01000045.1_pt1 | contig 98490 bp, 88 predicted proteins | sample 1645281 | NCBI WGS metagenome assembly OMDY01 (sample SAMEA103958145, study PRJEB25191) | human gut metagenome | biome: human-associated habitat [ENVO:00009003]; feature: intestine environment [ENVO:2100002]; material: feces | place: Germany | collected 2013/2015
TTGGATGTATCATAGAGCCGATTTCCGGTTTTTGGCTGTTTTTGCCGCAAGCATTGATAATAATTACTGCAAATAAGAAAATGGAAACATGAAATACTTAAACCAAGAAATAGAAAACGAATTAAATAATCAAGGAGCAGAACTGATACGTTTTGTCAGTATATCGCATTTAGACGAAAAGCAAAACAGACAACTCCCGAACGCCATTGTTTTTGCACTTCCGCTAACCGCAGAATATGCTAAAATGGTATTTAATATTCCCGACTACGTACAAGTACGGATAGCGGATAATTACAATTTCGACGATGATGAATATTCGCAAACCGAACATAAGGCGGGAGAAATAGCAGACGAATTGGCCAAGTTCATCACCGGAAAGGGCTATAAAGCCATTTCGCAATCCGATACGGGATTATTAGCCGACGGCGTATTCGATTATGAAACAAAAGAATCAGTATTGCCCCATAAAACCGTTGCACTACTTGGTGGATTAGGGTGGATTGGAAAAAACAACCTGCTAATTACCCCTGAATATGGCGCAGCACAATGTCTCGGTACGGTTTTAACTGATGCTCCACTGGAAACGGTATTGCATGAACCTCTATCTCCAAAATGCGGAAATTGCATTACTTGCGTCAATATCTGCGAGAGAAAAGTCCTTAAAGGTAAGATTTGGAGTAAATCTGTTTCAAGAGATGAAATCGTTAACATACATGGATGTAGTACCTGTTTGAAATGCCTTGTGCATTGTCCCAGCACACAAACATATATAAAGAGGAATATTGTCTGAATTTCCACAAGTAACAAACGAGGGTTCACAAAAATAAAAACGGAAGAGAAATCAATCCCTTCCATTTTTATTCTTATATTTTTCCATAACCAATAATCGAAAAATCTAAATCTTCCGAATTACTCTGGCGGGATTACCTGCCACAATCGTGTTCGGTTCTACGTCCCTGGTCACAACACTACCCGCTCCTACAACACTATTCTCACCGATTGTAACTCCCGGAAGGAGCGTAGCCCCTGCTCCTATCCATACCCTACGACAAATATGTACTGGCTTACAAGTAATTATCGATCGATTGTCGAGATCATGATTATTCGATATGAGTTGCACATTAGCTGCTATTTGAACATCATCGTCAATTGTAATGCCTCCGGCAGACATCATCAGGCAACCATTCATTATAATGACATGGCGACCAATCCTCACTTCATGGGGACGAACAACTGTAAGCGGAGTATTCACACGACTGCCTTCTCCCATATTCGGGAAAAGTCGGTGAAGCAGTTCATCATATTCGTTCGTCATCGGCATAGTATGGTTCAGGCGAAAGACTAATTGTGCTTGTTCTTTCGCCAAAGCAAGGTCTGCTTCACTCAGATGTGCACAGTCTATTCTTATTTCTTTCATGTATATTATTACTCCTTATTTCAGTGTCTTACCATCCGAAAAAGCATTACCTACCTTTTTACCCACTTCCAGGTAATCGTTATTGAACGGATCAAATATAATGGGAGATACTTTGGATGCATCCACTTTACCGTTTTCGTCAAGAACGCGCTCATCTACGCTTACGTTTATTATTTCACCTCGCAAAATACAGGTCTCTGGGTTATAGTCCTTCAATTTACATTCCAACACTACAGACAATTCGTCAATCAACGGTGCATCCACAAACTCCGAAGGGGTAGCATGAAAACCTGCACGGGCGAATTTATCCGGAACCCTATTACCGGAAACAATACCTACATAATCACAGGCAACCACCTGCCCGACTTCTGCCATACTCACGGTAAAAGCTTTACGCTTCAGGATATTTGCAGTCGTTTTATGTCCCTCACTGATACAAATACTAATTTCATGCATCTCGCTGATACCACCCCAGGCGGCATTCATAGCATTGGGAGTACCGTTTTCATCATAAGCAGCGATAATAAATACCGGCTGCGGATAAGTAAAGGGCTTTGCCCCAAAATTCTTTCTCATAATAATTTATTTTTTAGTCCATTTCTTAATATCTTCCTTTGTCGCACCATTCAAAAGTCGGCCCTTCTGCCATTTCAGATCAGGATAGGTTTCCTGCAGCTCTTTTTCTGCATTAGAAATACTGCTGCTACCCGATGTTGCAAACGGGATAATCGTCTTGCCTGCAAAATCATTGCTCTCAATAAATGTATTGATGATTCTCGGAGCAGAATTCCACCAAATAGGGAAACCTATATAAATGGTATCGTAATCTGCAAAATTATCAGGCTTTGAATTCAATGCAGGGCGTGATTTGGCATCTGACATTTCTACACTACTACGTGAGGATTTGTCATGCCAATCCAGATCTGCAGCGACATATTCTTTTTCAGGTTGTATTTCGTAGAGCGTTCCACCTGTAACTTCTACAATCAACTTAGCTGCTTTCTCCGTTGTTCCTGTTGCCGAAAAATAAGCAACCAATATCTTATCACTTTGCGCCTGTGCATTTATGGGGATACATAACATCATGATCACTACAATAATCATACCTTTAACTTTAATTGCTGCCATGGATAATTTTGATTTTGATTTTTATGATGCAAAATTACAGAATAGTACCCAGTATAAAGGTATATAAATCACAGATTATCTAACCCAAATTACTGATAAAAGAAAAAACGAGAAACAACCTTAAAGTTTGACCCTAACACAAAACCAATATCATTAATGTTACGAACTTTTTCCTAGCTAAATTCATATTTTTACTCTTACGACTTTTCATCATCTCAAACAAATCACTACTTTTGTAGTAAACCTTGGATTACCATTAATGGGAAAATAAACATTAAATCACAAATTATATCTTGTATCAAAATAATTATGATAATAATACAGAAAGTCATACTCCACAACTTTAAGCGCTTCCAACACTTGGAAGTTGATCTTGACCCTACAATGAATATCTTTATTGGAGATAATGAATCAGGGAAAAGTACTATACTGCAAGCTATCGATCTTGTGGCTCGTGGTAGCAGAACCCGCATTGAAAATTTAGGTATAGATCGTTTGTTCAATGTAGAAACAATCAAATCTTTCATGACAAACATTAACATGGAAAATCTACCAGAAATGTTTGTTGAACTATATTTTAATCCAGTACTAGATCAAGGTTTAGAGGGAGGAAATAACAGCAAGAGAGTACATAACGCTTGTGGCATAAAAATGATTTGCCGAGCAAATCAAGCACCTGCATATAGCAGAGAAATACATCGTATTCTTACGCAACCGAATGCAGTATTTCCTCTAGAGTACTACACCGTTGAATTTTACACCTTTTCTGGTGACCCATACAATGGGTACAATAAGAAATTGAACACCATTATGATAGACAATTCCCAGATTGGTAGTCCATACGCAATGCGTGAATACGTTCATGATATATATTATGGAAGTTTGAATGAAGCGGCTCGTGTAAGTACAAAACATGCTTATCACGATAGCAAGAACCAGTTCGAACAAACTGTATTAGCTCAGTATAGTGCTGCTATTGCTCCTTACACATTTGCTGTGAAAGAATCTTCTGATGACAATATAGAGACAGATATAACCCTCACTCACAACAATATACCGATTGAGAATAAAGGTACAGGCTTGCAGTGTTTCATTAAAACAGAAATGTCACTGAAAAGAGCAATAAACGATATTGACTCGGTTTTGATTGAGGAACCAGAGACTCATCTGAGTTATATGAATATGCTCAAATTGATAGATATGATCAAAGAAACAGAGAATAGACAATTGTTCATTTCTACTCATAGTGATCTGATCTGTACTCGATTGAATTTACAAAAATGCATCCTGTTCAATAGTACTTCTCAAACTTTCGCACAATTGTCTGCTTTAACAACAGAGACTGCTGAATTTTTCATGAAGGCTCCTGATAATAATATGCTACAGTTCGTGCTTTCAAAGAAAGTTATTCTGGTAGAGGGAGATGCAGAGTTTATACTAATGGAAGCTTTATACAGAAACACTTTACAAAAGGAAATGACAGGCAGTGGTATTGGTGTGATAGCTGTTGACGGAAAATGCTTTAAGCGTTACCTTGAAATAGCAAGAATCCTACATATTAAAGTGGCTGTCATTACCGATAATGACCATGATTATGTGAACAATATTACAGACAACTATTCAGATTATACACAGGATCAATTTGTCAATATCAGAATTTACTCAGATACAAACAACGAACATTATACATTTGAAGTTTGTATTTACGCAGAGAATCAAGAATGGCTGGATACATTGATTAGACCTCGACTGAGAACTAACACAGTGTTAGGCTATATGACCGCAAACAAAGCAGAGGTTGCATACGAGTTGCTTTCAACTAAAGCAAACAGCATTATTGTACCTCAATACATACAAGATGCAATAACATGGATAGACGCTTAATACTAGCAGTTGCAGGTTCGGGCAAAACAACCTATCTCATCAATCATCTGAATCTAGAGCGCAACTGTCTGATTGTTACTTATACTGAGAATAACCTGATACATATTCGAAAATGCGTAATACGTAAGTTTGGTTATGTTCCAGAGAATATCACCTTGCTTTCGTACTTTCAATTTTTGTTGCGTGTATGTTACCGTCCATTCTATAAAGAGAAGGTAAGAGCCAGAGGAGTATCGTGGAATATGCCTGATCCGAAGACTCAGAAGTTGAATCGTAATCAATTAACATTCTACATTACAAAGAACAAATACCTGCATTACAACCGGATTGCAAAGCTCTGCCAATTTAAGGCTGAGTACATAAGGGAAAGAATTGAGAAGTACTATGACTGTTTTATGTTTGATGAAGTCCAAGACCTGGGAGGACATGATTTTGATCTTATTCGTATGATTGTACCGCAGAATAAGGATTGTTTATTTGTCGGAGATTTTTTTCAGCATACATTTGAAACAAGCCTTGATGGTAATTTACATAAGGGGTTATATAAGGACTTGAATAAATATATTAAAGAATGGGAAATAACTGGCATAGCAGTTGACACACAAACGCTATCCAATAGCCATCGTTGTTCACCAACTATATGCCAGTACGTTACAGAAAATATAGGTATAAACATAGCGTCATACAGAGTAGACACAACAAATATCTACTATATAGATAATCAAGCGGATGCAGATGCTTTATTTTCAGACAGAACAAAAGCTAAGTTGTTTCTTCAGGAAAGCAATAAATACAATTGCTATGGCATTAACTGGGGAGCATCAAAAGGACTCGATGACTTTCAGGATATTTGCATCGTACTAAATGCTAGCACGTTGAAGGTCTATCTAAAAGGCAGTCTTTGCGATTTAGTTCCTTCAACAAGAAACAAACTCTATGTAGCTTGTACTAGATCAAAGGGGAATATTTATTTCATTCCGCATACATTCACAGATAAATATAAACAAAGATAATAGAAATAGCTAAGAAACTAATGTGGACAGAGTTTAGGTGCAAGGTGCAACTCTATATATAAATATAGATTGCACCTTGCACCTAAGTAAGCGACAGATTATCAATGGTATTTTTCAAGAAATAAATTTTCTATTCTGAAACTCTGTTTATATACAGACAAATCCGGTCAATTAAAAGCAAAAATAAAGTTCTATCTCAAATTCCTTTTACAACAATATTGAAATATAAAACACGTACCATCCTGCAATCTATAAATCACGGAAAAGCAAAGCAATATAATGAAGTCTATTCGGACTACATATTCGTTACCTATTCAACACCTATTTATACAACAGTCAGATTATCAAACAAATGCATCGGGGAATTATTTTAATGCCTGATAACACTATAATTACACAAAAAAATTATATCTTTGCAAAAGGAGAGCTCTTTGAAAAGCAAAGCAGAACTATGAAACGAATTCTAAAAATAAAATCGTTACTAAAACGTTACTTATTATTTCCTATAACTTTATAAACATCACATTATCAAAATATTAGATACTTTATTTAGTGTTATTGATAAAATGAAAGAAATGAAGTAAAATGGAGAATCCCAAAAGATAATAGCTTAATAATAAGCAAATTAACGAGAATAACAACGATTATCACAGGCATAAATTTGTTAATGAAAAAGCTTGTTACTAACTCGTTACCTACTGTTTTTTCAATGTTTATAAGTATCTGTACGAAAGACCGTTAATTCCACCATTTAGTGTTATTTAGTCTTACCGTCCATACATGTACCGGTTATCTTTCCTATCTTTGTCCATATAAATACAAGAGCTACATGAAACTGCCATTCAAACCTATTGCCATATTAGTCATAATCTCTCTGCTGGGTATCTTTATTTACCAGGCATACTGGATCACGGGACTATACAAAACGATGAAGCACGAACTGGAACAAAGCATCGTAGAAGCCATGGGCATGAGCGATTATAATGAGATGATGCTTCGTGTAAAAGCAATGCAAAAAGAAAATAAAGCCCACGGTTCCGTAGAGGTTTCAGCAGGGTACAATTCCGATTCCGGAAAATCATTTGTCCGCAGCAGTACAACTGTTAACCAAACAGATAGTGCCGGAAGTCTTTCACTTTTAAAAGACGGTATCCCTATGAAGTATGATAGCGTCTCAGTGAGTTACCCGAATGACTCGACAAGAGATATCCTTTTCACACGGGGACAGGAAGGCACAAACATTTCAGTCTGGGCAGAAAAAGATTCAGTAAAAGAGGTCCTGGAAGATACAGTGATTAATGAGGATGAACCTCAAGCTTCTTTAAGAGCCGAAGGTGGAATAGATATGATGTTGCGCGATCAAAGCAGTATGGTGGAACTTGCCACTTTCATCCAGCGTGGAATGCACTCGGGACTGGATATTTTTATAGAACCTGATATAGCCGTTTATGATAGTCTGCTGAATGCCTATCTACAAGAACGGGGGCTTAAACTTCCCTACCGATTGGAGCGTCTTCATTCCGGTGCCGATCCGGACTCAACGCTGGTTTACACTGATACGCTCGCCATTGTCGGAACTCCCGGATACATGCCCAGTGAAAAAGCAAAACAATATAATTATGCTTTCGACATTCACTCCAATCAAAGTTACCGCCTCACAATAGAACCTATTTATAAGATTGTATTGCGGCAGATGAGCGGTATTCTTACCACATCATTCGTTATCCTTATTATATTAGGTTTCTCCTTCTGGTTTCTTATCCGCACCATTTTGCGGCAGAAAACACTGGAAGAGATGAAGAGCGACTTTACCAACAATATCACCCACGAGTTGAAAACACCTATTGCCGTGGCGTATGCCGCCAACGATGCTTTGCTTAATTTTAATCTGGCAGAAGACAAGCAACAACGGGATAAGTATCTGGGTATCTGCCAGGAACAGTTACAGCGATTAAGCGGACTGGTGGAACAAATTCTCTCTATGAGTATGGAACGCCGTAAAACCTTCCGTCTGCATCCGGAGACCCTTAGCTTGCACGATTTGTTCCCGACACTCATCGAACAGCATAAACTGAAAGCGGGCAAGCCTGTAGAAATCAATCTCGACATTGCACCGGAAGATCTGACAATCATTGCCGACCGTACACACTTTAGTAATATTCTGAGTAACCTGATAGATAATGCCATCAAATACTCTCCGGATAAAGCCGATATAATGATCTGTTGCCGGAAAAAGGAAACGGAACAAGTGGAAATCTCGGTCACAGACCACGGTATTGGTATCCCTACGGATAAACAGCCTCACATTTTCGATAAATTCTACCGGGTTCCGACAGGAAATATCCACAATACCAAAGGCTACGGACTGGGGCTTTTCTATGTAAAGACAATGGTAGAAAAACACGGTGGCATGGTAACCGTACGAAGTGAAGCGGGAAAAGGAAGTACTTTTACAATAAGAATCTGAATAACATTGCTTATTATGAAAATGAATCAAGATATGGACAAAATCAAGGTACTGCTGGTTGAGGATGAACAAACCCTCGCCATGATTATCAAAGATACGCTGGAAGGCCAGAACTTCATCATCCATACTGCTGCCGATGGCGAGGAAGGTCTGCGTATGTTCTTCGACTTACGCCCTGATGTACTGGTAGCCGATGTTATGATGCCTCGTATGGATGGTTTTGAAATGGTACGCCACATCCGTCAAACCGACAAACGAACTCCGGTACTTTTTCTCACTGCTCGTTCTTCCATCAATGATGTGGTAGAAGGCTTTGAACTCGGGGCCAACGACTATCTGAAAAAGCCTTTCGGTATGCAGGAACTTATCGTACGCATTAAAGCGCTGGTGGGCAAAGCGTTTACATTCAGAGAGGAACCAAAGAAGGAAGAGACCTGTTTCGAAATAGGCGATTACCATTTCAACTCTGTCACACAGATATTGTCCCATACCGGAATAGAGCAGGAACTCTCCCACCGCGAGGCCGAAATTCTGAAACGCCTGTGCGAAAACCGTAATCAGGTAGTGAATACCCAGAATATCCTGCTCGATCTTTGGGGGGACGACAGCTTCTTCAATTCGCGCAGCCTGCACGTGTTCATCACTAAATTACGACATAAACTTTCCAAGGACGAACGTATCCGCATTGTCAATGTCCGAGGTATCGGATACAAACTTATCATCAACTGAAACTTCCGTTAACACATAACGACTTATGAAAAAACTATTCATCATTCTGTTCCTTCTCACTGTTTCCTTTCGCGTTGCTGCACAAAACGAGCAAACAAAGGACAGCACATTATTGAATCGTTTTCCCACGGAAATGGGAAAAGAGCCGTTGTCTCCTCCACCCGGAACAGCTGCTGCTCCTAATCGGGATATGTCGGTAAAGACTTCTCTCAGCACGGATAGTACGGACTTACACATCACTCTTCCGACTTATTATCCCAACTTTCCGTGGATGGATATCAGAATGGGAAAGATGGTCAGCAGTTACGATCCTTTCGTGATGGATTACGAGCATTACGGTGCTTTTCAGCTTTCCCCCAATAGTATATTGAGCACATTCAGCACCTACAATACCTACCCTACTATGGGAACAATTATCCAGTCAGGCGCCGATTTTATATATCGCCCTAATGAACGCTGGGAATTGACAGGGGGCATGTATACCGCCAAGTACACCATCCCTTCGCGCATGCATGGTTCTCAATTCGACATTGGCTTGGATGCTTCTGCCGCCTATCGCATCAACAATTTCCTTCGTATCCGCTTTTTCGGGCAATATTCAGGCTTTGGCAAACAAAACTCTCTGAACGGATATATGAATCCGATGTATCCACAAAGCCACTACGGTGTAGTCATGGAAGTGAAAATCAACGATTATCTGGAAATACAGGGAGGCGTGGAACGAGCGTACAATGCTTCGAAAATGAAGTGGGAAACAGTACCGATACTTGCTCCGGTGATTCATCTCAATAGAAAAAAGAAATAGAAAACGGGCTGCATTTCCACACGAGATACAGCCCGTTCATTTACCGGTTAGAGAGGAACAAATAGATTGCTTATAAAACCAATTCAATTATTTACGCTCCAAAGATAGCAACAATACTCAAATATCAGCATATAATATACAAGTTTTATTTTAATAAATGCTATATATTTCCATAATTCATACTTATTTCTTATATTCGCCATTAAATAAAGACCATTAAGTGATGAAATATATAGGACTAATCATACTTTTCTGTCTCCTTTCTTTCAGGGTAAATGCCCAGAATGAAGTACCCGCTGACAGTGTTCGCAGTATGAATATGCCGGCAACAAAGAATTTTGATGGATTCCTTTTGGATATGAACCTGATGAAAATGGCAGCTCCTCAAATGCCCAAAATGACTTTAGACATTCCCGATGCCAGCAAAGATTATAGTTTTCTGTTTCGCTTGGACCCGAATGTGACCTACTCACAAGGCTACTCACACTTATTCAGTTTAGGTAGCTCCACCATATACAGTATGAACCCTTTCGGACTGACAGGTTTCGGATCATCTCCCCAAAACCTGCAAATGGGAAGTTTCCGGCTGAAGAATGGAATGCGCATCAATACTTATGGAGAGTATGACAAGGACGGACGAAAAGTCCCTAATCCTTCTGCCCTGCCGTGGGAACGGAATAACTTCAAAGGCGCTTTCGAACTGAAGTCGGCAAACGGATCATTCGGAATTAGAATCGAAGTACAACAAGGAAGGAATGGACCTTACTAAAAAAGACTACAGTCAAGGGATTATATACTGAAATAATATGAATATGAAGAAAAAAGTATTGGTAATAGGTGCCAATGGCTTCACAGGACGCCGGATCTTAAATGATTTGTCACGCAATGACGAGTACATAGTAACAGGTTGTTCTCTGCATGACGACATTGCTCCCGATTCCGGGAATTATCGTTTCATCAGTGCAGACATCTGCCAGATGGGGGAACAAAGCGCATTGTTCCGGGAAGTACGCCCGAATATAGTGATCAACACGTCCGCATTATCCGTTCCTGATTATTGCGAAGCACACCGTGAGGAGGCAGACAGTATCAATGTCAATGCTGTGGGACAATTGGCATTCCGATGCGAAGCATCCGCTGCGCGCTTTATACATCTATCTACTGACTTTGTATTTAATGGAGATACAGGGCAGCTTTATACAGAAGAAGATACTCCTGACCCCGTCAACTATTATGGGGCAACCAAACTGAAAGGTGAAAAACGGGTAACTGAGCTCTGTAGCAATTATGCCATCGCACGTGTGGTAGTGGTCTATGGTGCCGCCTTGCCGGGGCAACACGGGAATATTCTGCAATTGGTAGCCAATCGTTTAAGAAATAATGAAGAAATACGGGTGGTTTCCGACCAGTGGCGCACGCCAACCTATGTAGGCGATGTTTCTCAAGGAATAGAGAAACTGATAAATCATCCCAATAATGGTATTTATCACATCTGTGGCTCGGAATGTCTGACTATAGCCGATATTGCTTATCGCGTAGCAGATACTTTGAATCTGGATTATTCATTAATTCTGCCAGTCACTACCAAGCAAATGGGAGAAACAACTCCCCGTCCCCGTTTCAGCGGATTAAGCATTGAAAAAGCACGCAGAGAACTGGGATACCAACCACATACTCTGGAAGAAGGAATAAAACTAATGTTCAATCTTTAAATAAGTGATTAGTGGTGAGTGCCACTAATCACTAAACAACGTTTCTGCAATCCCACTCTCCTTCTTATACACCCGCACCATCTCCAACAACTCATCCCCATACTTTTCCACTCCTTTTTTACCAAAATAAGGGATTCGGAGAAGAGCGGATTTATCTTCCGGTAATAAATTGGTGATACCTAAAATAGCTTTCTGTTGGATTACGGTATATACCGGTAATCCTAATTGAGACGCTTCCGCATTACGCCATGCTACCAGACGTCTGTATAATTCGGGATGCAGAATATCCGAAGGAACTTCCACTGCTGCCGTTTTTTTCCGTGCAGGGGTATTTCCACTTTCTTCGGTTCCGCCTTTCCGTTTTCTTCTTTCGGTAGAATTACCGGAACGCTTTTCCCCCTTGCCTTTAGTCGATGCCGTATCGTCAATGGAAAGTACCGCCTTTTGTTTCAGGTACTCTCCTACATGAAAGCCCTTGCTGATAACAAATTCCAACAAGTCAACTTTTAACAGAAGTAGATCATCCAATTCCTCACTGGCAGTCTTCAACTGTTTCTTTAGTTCTTTATTATCTGTTTCCACAATGGTACTACTCCTGATAGCATCCAAAGGTTCTAACTGTTCTTTAAAATATTCCGCCCCCAAATGAATACGTTCCTGCAAGCTTTTATCCGTTGCATAATCTTCAGCACCATCAACCAGGCGTGTGTATTGAAGGCTGAACTTCTGGGCAACTTTCGTTACCTTCTCATGAAAACGTTCCGTTTCTGATTTATATTCAGTCAATAGTTTGGGGTAGAGCTTATACAAGTGTTCATCCACCAATCTCACAAAACGCTTCAATGCCAACTCTAACGGTAAGAAATCAAACAATCCCGATAGCAATTCCAGAAAGTATGCTTGTTGCAATCTCCTATAACGCGTTTCATCAGGTTCGTTTCTACGCGCATCTTCCGTAAAAGTATCTACAGCACTGTCACTGATGACCGCTCTTGCCGACAGTGGAGCGCTCAATACCAACCCTTCCAATGTTTTACAACGACTTAATGCTACATAAGTCTGTCCGTGTGCAAAAGAAGCACTGGCATCGATTATTGCACGTTCAAATGTCAGTCCCTGACTTTTATGGATAGTAATAGCCCATGCCAGCTTCAGAGGGAATTGTTTGAAGACTCCTTCTATATCTTCGGTGATTTCCTTAGTCTCTTCATCCAACACGTATTTTGCATTCGTCCATTCTTCCTCTTGCAGCATAAAAGCATCCTCACTTCCTTTACTGCGTACTTCTATACCCAAAGCTGAGACATTGACCACTTCACCGATCATACCATTATAATAACGGTGCTCACCGGATGAATCATTCTTCACAAACATGACTTGGGCACCACGTTTCAGTTCAAGCACTTCATCTGTGGGATAAGAATATTCAGGAAACTTTCCATCTATCTGGGCACGAAAGGTGAAGGAACGACCGGGTAATTGTGCCAGTTCATGTTCATTGATGCGTTGCGCCTGATAGTTATGGGTAGTCAACTGGATATATCCTTCCTCTTTCGAAGGGTTGAAATTCGGAATATACCTACGGTTCAATTCATCCAGCAAAGTTTTATCACAACGGTTCTCCCGAATACGGTTCAGCATATCCAGAAAGTGAGTATCACTCTGACGATACACCGTTTTCAATTCAAGCGTACAATATTCAGACTGTCTCAGTGCACGACTGGAAAAGAAATAAGGAGTATCATAGTAGCTGTTCAGCATCTGCCACTCTTCATCTTTTATCACTGGGGCAAGCTGCTGCAAATCGCCAATCATCAGCAATTGCACACCACCGAAAGGTTTACTGCGATCACGAAAACGTCTCAGCACATCGTCTATCGCATCCAGAAGATCAGCACGCACCATACTGATTTCATCAATCACCAGCAGGTCTATACTACGCATGATGTTGAGTTTATCTTTTCCGAAACGGAAACGATATTGTGCTTTGCCATCCGCACTGAATGAAGTATCAGGTACGTACGGGGCAAAAGGTAACTGAAAGAAAGAGTGAATGGTTACGCCGCCTGCATTGATAGCTGCAATACCTGTTGGGGCAAGAACAACCATACGCTTTGGACTTTCGGACTTCAACCGCCGCAGGAATGTAGTTTTTCCGGTCCCTGCCTTACCGGTCAGAAAGAGATGTGTGCCTGTATTTTCTATAAATTGCCACGCTAATGCCAATTCAGGATTCTGTTCCATTATTTCATCAATGTTGGTTGGAGGTGTAAAGGTAGCACAAATAAAAGAGCTAAAGCCTCCATTGGCACATCTTTTTGCAAAAAAAAGGAAAAGCTATAAGAGTGACAAGCTACGAGCTACAAGTTACGAGCGGCTACGCTATGTTCCGAAGGCCACTCGTAACTTGTAGCTCGTAGCTTTTAGCTTTATCACTTCAGACTTCCTGCTATAATATCCAGCAGTTCATTTGTAATTGCCTGTTGTCTGCTCTTGTTATATTGCTTCGTCAAATCCTGTATCAGTTCATTCGCATTATCTGTTGCAGTCTGCATGGCAAGTGTACGCGCAGCATGTTCAGAAGCATTAGAATCCTGAAGCACAGTAAATAGTTTCTGACTCAACACCTTCGGCAATAAATCAGCAATCAGCTGTCCGACGGATGGTTCTACAATATAATCATTCTGAAAACCACGTTTTCCCGATCCTTCTGTTGCAGCTGTTGCTGCCACCTTACTCAAATCAATAGGAAGATATTCTTCACGCATCAATATCTGCGAACCCATTGATTTAAAGTGATGATAAATCAGTTCCACACGGTCGATTTGCTTTTCCATAAACTCTTGCATCAACAATGCAGCAAGTTCATACGCTTGCATATATGATGGTTTATCCGCCATCCCTTGATAACTTCCCTGCGATGTATAGCCCAACTTTTTCACTGCCTGCTCTACTTTCTTTCCTACAGGATATATCAGAATATTCTCTTTACCAAGTGATTTATATTCTTCCAGCGTTTCTCCGAGCTTTTTTACCACATTCGCATTGAAAGCTCCGCACAGTGAACTATTGGATGAGAAAACTACGACCGCTACCCGCGTTATGGGACGCACTTCGGTATAAGGCGACTCAAATGTAGCATCTGTAGACAAGAAGTTAGTCAGAATTTCATTCAGTTTCTGTTGGTAAGGCAGCATATTCTCAATCCGTGTCTGTGCCTTGTGCAACTTAGCGGATGCCACCATCTTCATCGCCGATGTTATCTGACGCGTACTCTTGACGGAGTTTATTCTGTTTTTTACTTCTTTTAAAGAACCCATAGCATTTTTTTTAGTGGTAAGTGATTAATGATTAGTGATTAGTGGCAAATGAACGCATGCCACTAATCACTTGTCACTCAACGTTAATCACTACTCCAAGTATTGTTTCGACATCATATCTGCTGTTTCCTCTATCTTCTTGCAGACTTCATCGTCAATGACACCACTCTTCAGTACATCGAGCACATCAGTGCGGTGGTTCATTTCAAGCGCTTCAAGAAAACTCCTTTCGAAATCTGTTACTTTATCCAACGGAACATTACGCAGTAAGCCATGTGTACCACAATACAGAATGGCAATCTGCTTTTCTACCGGCATCGGACTGTATTGCGGCTGAACCAATAAACGGGTATTCTTTTGTCCTTTATCAATGGTCAATGCAGTAACAGGGTCCATATCGCCGCTGAACTTCGTAAATGCTTCCAGCTCGCGATACTGTGCCTGGTCTATCTTCAATGTACCAGCCACTTTCTTCATCGCCTTAATCTGAGCATTACCACCCACACGACTCACAGAGATACCCACATTGATAGCCGGGCGGTTACCTTGGTTAAACAAGTCTGTATCAAGGAAAATCTGTCCGTCAGTGATAGAAATCACATTTGTTGGGATGTATGCAGATACGTCTCCTGCCTGTGTCTCGATAATAGGTAGTGCAGTCAGCGAACCACCACCTTTTACTTTGCCTTTCAGACTTTCCGGCAAATCATTCATTTCACGTGCCACTTCTTCCTGATTGATAATACGTGCTGCACGTTCCAGCAAACGGGAATGCAGATAGAAGATATCACCCGGATAGGCTTCACGCCCTGAAGGACGACGCAAAATCAGTGATACCTCACGATAAGCTACCGCCTGCTTGGAAAGGTCATCATAAACCACCAGTGCATGACGACCGGTATCACGGAAATATTCACCAATGGCAGCACCTGCAAACGGAGCATAATACTGCAATGCCGCAGGATCACCTGCCGTAGCGGCAACCACAATTGTATAATCCATCGCACCATTCTCACGCAAGGTATTCACAATAGTAGCTACAGTAGAACCTTTCTGCCCTATGGCTACATAAATACAATATACAGGATCGCCTGCTTCATAATTGGCACGCTGGTTGATGATCGTATCGATGGCAATAGCTGTCTTTCCCGTCTGACGGTCACCGATAATTAACTCACGCTGTCCACGACCAATAGGTATCATGGCATCCACAGCTTTTAGTCCAGTCTGTAACGGCTGGTTCACTGGCTGGCGAAAGATAACGCCCGGCGCTTTACGTTCCAAAGGCATTTCGCACAGCTCTCCACCAATGAGTCCCTTACCATCCAGTGGTGCTCCCAAGGGATCGATAACACGTCCCAGCATACCCTCTCCCACCATAATGGAAGCAATTCGCTTGGTACGCTTTACGACGTAGCCTTCTTTGATTTTATCTGTAGAACCCAGCAAAACAGCTCCTACGTTGTCCTCTTCCAGATTCATCACAATCGCCTTGATACCGTTGTCAAACTCCAACAGTTCGTTTGCTTCAGCATTACGCAATCCGTAGATACGTGCCACGCCGTCACTGACTTGCAGCACCGTACCGATTTCATCCAACTGCACGCGGGTATCAATTCCCTCTAACTGGTGACGGAGAATATCGGAGACTTCGCTTACTTTTATATTTTCAGACATGTTTCTATTTACGATTTAGTTATTTACAATTTACGATTGAGATTACCATCATTAAGTCCGATTCACTACTTACAATGTAGAGTAACTCTAATCGTAAATCGTAAATCGTCCAATCGTAAATCACACTATTCTTCTGTTCTTATCAATGAACTGTTGTTTCACTCTCTTTAGTTGCGTGGCGATGCTGGCATCCAGCCGGAAATCGTTGATATCAAATATAAAGCCCCCTTCAATCGAAGGATCAACTTCAGTTTGTAACTCCATCTGTGCATGTAGCAAAGTAGAAGCACTATCTCGAATGCGCTCCCAAACTTCCCGGCTCACAGGTACAGACGTAATCAGCTTTCCTACGCCGATATGCTTCAATTTCCTGTATAGATCAAGATAAGTCAGGCAGATGTACTGCAAATAATACTCCCGGCGGTTTCTCAACACAAGTGTTATGAAGCGGGAGAATTCCCGGCTCACCTCTCCATTGCCTACGGCAGCAGTACAAATCAGAGCAAATTTCTCCTTGATCTTCAAAATAGGGTTATCCAACGCCTCCCGTAAATCAGGATGCTTACGGAAGCTTCGTTCCAGCATACGCAATTCATGGTATACGCGGTCTTCAGCCCCCGTACCTTTTGCGTATTCTATCAACGCTTTGGCATATCGCATCGAAACAATTCCTATATCCATTTCCTTTAATTATTAGTGATTAGCGACTCATGACCAACATTTCGCTAATCATTCATCACTAATCGCTTATCGCTACTTAATTGCTTCTTGAGGCTGCCAGTACTTCGTCCAGCATCCGGTCTATCATCTCCATTTGTTCGTGCTCTTCATCCAGATTCTTGCGGATTACTTTCTCCGCAATATCCACAGAAAGCACGGCAACCTGGCGACGGATATCGCGTATCGCCTCTTCCTTTTCTTGCTGTATCTGCTTCTTCACATCGTCCAGCTCTTTCTGCGCGGCGACTTCCGCCTGCTTGCGTGCTTCGACGATAATCTTGTCACGCTCGTGCATCGCCTCCCGCAGGATGCGTCCTTGCTCCTTGTTGGCAGCAGCAACCAATGCTTCGCTCTCAGCTTTTAATCTTTGAAGTTGCGCATTAGCTTCTTTTGCCACTTCCAGCGATTGGTCTATGTAGGTTCTACGGCCTTCTACCATCTTAGTAATGACAGGAAAGCCATACTTCGCCAACACCACAAACACCACACCGAACGACAAAAGCATCCAGAACAGCAGACCACTATCGGGTAATAACAATGACATAATCTTAATTATAAATTAATAATTATAAATTAAAAGCAAGTATAGGCCTATTATAAGAAGAACACTAACAGACACACAACTACTGCCAACAGAGCAACACCTTCAATCAATGCAGCAGCGATAATCATGTTCATACGAATGTCTCCCGATGCTTCCGGCTGGCGGGCAATAGCCTCCATAGCTGAACCACCAATTTTACCAATACCCAAACCTGCGCCAATAACGGCAAGTCCGGCGCCGATTGCTGCACCTAATTTACTAATTCCGGCTGCAGCCGCAGTAGCTTGCAATAATACAGATAGTAACATAATCTTTTGTTTTTAAATGGTTTATTATTAATTGTTGTTTTCTTTCACTTTTACTTCTTTATGCTCTTCCTGAGCCAGTCCGATGAATACGGCAGACAACATAGTGAATACGTACGCCTGGATAAATGCCACCAATAGTTCCAATGCATTCATAAAGATATTGAACAGCACAGATGCCACGGTAAGCGTACCATTAAGCGCAGGTCCCATACTGGCGGAAATAAAGATCAGACATGTTAACACCAACATTGCCATGTGTCCGGCCAGCATATTGGCAAAAAGACGAATCATTAAGGCAAATGGTTTGGTGAAGATACCGAAGAATTCAATAAATGGCATCATCGGTACAGGAACCTTCAGCCACCAAGGCACATCCGGCCAAAAAATATCTTTCCAATAGGTTTTCGTTCCGAACAGGTTGACGGCAACAAATGTAAAAAGTGCCAGAACCATCGTAATAGCAATATTACCCGTCACATTAGCTCCACCCGGGAAAATGGGAATCAACCCCATGATATTATTTATAAAGATGAAGAAGAACGCTGTCAGCAGGTAAGGAGCAAACTTCCGATACTTCGGCCCTACACAACTCTTAATGATATCGTCGTTCACCATCATTATAAACATCTCCATAAATCCGATGAAGCCGCCCGGAGCCGCACTACCTTGCGGATGTTTGCGATACCACTGGGCAACGGCCAGAATAATGACAAGTAGCAATACGCTGTTAATCAACAGTGACAGTGTCACTTTTGTAATAGAAATATCCCAGGGACGTATTTCGTTTCCGGCTGCATCATGCTCAACCAACTTACCTTCGTACCTGCTACCTGCCGGAGCTATAAAGAATCCTTCATAGGATCCTCCATTTTCTTCCAATCGTGAAGAGAGGAAAGTGTGCCAACCAGTCTGCGAGCTATATACAATAATAGGTAATGGGATAGTGACGTGCGTTTTTCCCCATGTGGTAATATGCCACTCGTAAGCATCGCCAATGTGCCCGAAGACGATCTCTTTCACATCCACCGTGTTTTCTTTCTGTTCGGTAGAAGTGACATCATCCCGTTTGGCTACGCTGTCAAGTTCCGCTTCACCCCCCTGTGCCATAACAGGCAAGGTAGTAAGCAGCATTCCCAGCATCAGGAATATTCCGGTCAATAGATTACGCATTTGTTTCATTTTTCTTTTCTTTTTTCTGTTTCTTTCCTACTTCATAAGTAAAAAAGAACCAAGTCTCATATATCAGATAGACTATATAGTAAAGGATGAATGTCAGCAGGAATAACTTAGCTTCTTCCCGCACTGCAAAGCAGTACACCACCAAGAGTATCACAGAGAGCAACATCTTCATCACCTTCATCGCCATGTAGAGCAGCAACATCTTTTGCGGGGCATGCTTACGGCAAGCATCAAACATAGATATTTCAAAAAGCCCGAACAAGAAGAAATATACCGGAATGAAAGGATATCCTCCAAAATAATGTCCAGGCAATAAATAATGTAAAATCCCTGCGCCTACCCATCCTGCTATTAATGTCAACAGGGTGATCTGATATAAAAAATTGCGCTTTGTCAAGCTGATACTCATAGTATTATTTAAAATTAAAAATGAAAGAATTAAGGATGAAAAGACTATTGTCAGTCTACGCAGGCAGAAACCACTCCACCACTTAACTCAATGAAACCACCCTCTATGTCAAGAGTCTGTTCTTCTCCTTCTGTCGGTACATACATCACCTTACCTTCACGAAGCGAAGACACAATGGGTGCATGTTGCGGAAGGATGGTAAACGTTCCTATCGTGCCAGGTAGCGTTACACTTTCCACTTCTCCATTATAAATTTCCTTTTCAGGAGACACTATGTTCAAATACAACTTCTTCATAGCCTCTTTCCTTCTTTTATTTTTTAATTATTTACCTGATCCAGCAATTTCTTTCCTTTCTCTATCGCTTCTTCAATCGTACCGACATTCAAGAAAGCAGGTTCGGGTAGATAGTCCACCTCACCATCCAGAATCATCTTAAAGCCTTTGATAGTGTCTTCTATGGGCACCATCGTTCCCGGTACACCTGTAAATTGTTCGGCAACGGCAAAAGGCTGAGATAAGAAACGTTGCACGCGACGTGCACGATTCACCAATGTACGGTCGGCATCCGAAAGTTCTTCCATACCAAGGATAGAAATAATATCCTGTAATTCCTTGTTACGTTGCAGAATTTGTTTCACCCGTTGCGCCACTTCATAATGCTCTTCTCCCACAACATGCGGGTCGAGGATACGTGAAGTAGATTCCAGCGGATCAACGGCAGGATAAATACCTAACTCAGTAATTTTACGGCTCAATACCGTCGTGGCATCCAGGTGCGTGAATGTAGTAGCAGGTGCCGGGTCAGTCAAGTCATCGGCAGGCACATATACAGCCTGTACAGAGGTGATAGATCCATTTCGGGTAGAAGTAATACGCTCCTGCATAGCACCCATTTCAGTAGCCAGCGTCGGTTGGTAACCTACAGCCGAAGGCATACGTCCCAACAAAGCGGACACTTCGGAACCTGCTTGTGTGAAACGGAAAATATTATCAATAAAGAACAGGATATCACGTGAACCACCAGTTTCAGCACCTTGGTCACGGAAAGCTTCCGCCACCGTCAGCCCGGACAATGCTACTGATTGACGCGCACCGGGAGGTTCGTTCATCTGGCCGAATATCAAGGATACCTGTGATTTCTCCACTTCACTGTAATCTACCTTAGATAAATCCCAGTTTCCTTCTTCCATACTTTTCTTGAACTCTTCACCATAACGAATAACACCGGATTCAATCATTTCACGCAGCAAGTCGTTACCTTCACGGGTACGCTCTCCTACTCCTGCAAACACAGAAAAACCATGTTGTTTCTTAGCAATGTTATTAATGAGTTCCTGGATAAGCACTGTTTTACCTACACCAGCACCACCGAACAAACCGATCTTACCACCCTTACTGTAAGGTTCCAGCAAGTCGATAACCTTGATACCTGTATAGAGCACCTCTTGTACGGTAGTCAAATCTTCAAACTTAGGAGGATCACGGTGGATGGGATAAGCACCGGCACGGTCTAACTCTTTCATACCATCAATGGAATCACCCACTACATTCATCAACCGACCTTTAATCTGGTCGCCCACCGGCATGGTAATAGGACCACCTGTGGGATACACTTTCATACCTCTTTGTAAACCGTCCGTACTATCCATTGCTACAGTTCTCACTGTATTTTCGCCAATGTGTTGCTGCACTTCTACGATTAATGTTTTTCCGTTTGATCTTTTTATCTCCAGTGCGTCGTGGATACTTGGAAGCATCAGTTCGGCATCCGTACCTTCAAAATAGACGTCTACTACCGGTCCGATGACCTGAGAGATATGTCCGATAATTTGTGACATAAGCAATCTTTTTATATAATTTCTCTTTTTCTAAACTCTACAAGTCGCGTTCTTGTCATTCCGCTGCTATGAGCTTAACACCTATTGAATAGTTTTTGTTCAAAGCTTCAAATCTTAATTTTTACGGAATAGTTACATAAGCAACTTTGCAAATGTAAACACAAAAACTTTCAGGTTGTACTCTATGAAAACGTTTTTTCTATAAATTATACCCTTTTGAACTATTATTACTACAATCAGAACAAAAAAGCGACATCCATTTAACGTTGCTTAACATTTATCAACAGATGCAAAGAAGGAATTCCACTATTTTTGTATGAACAAAACATCATTTGGTAAGTTATATTTTGAAGTATAAATTTAATGAAAGGAAAAAGTATGAATTCACATCAAAATCCATTCGCAGGAAACACCCCACAGGATGTAACCGAAAGACAAGGTGAAAATGCCATTTTCATCGTTTACGGATTAAATCAATCTCCTGATGCCGTCGACAAAGTAAAAGATATATGTGCCAATTTCTCAGCGTTAATACGTAGTATGCGTAATCGTTTTCCCGATGCACAGTTCAGTAGCACGATAAGTTTCAGTGCTAATGTATGGGATCGTATTTTCCCTGGCAGGGGGAAACCCAAAGAATTGGAAACTTTCAAAGAAATAAGGGGAAGTAAATATACAGCAGTATCCACTCCCGGTGATATACTGTTTCATATCCGGGCACGGCAAATGGGGCTATGTTACGAATTTGCTTCTATCATCGACGAAAAACTGAAGGGGGCTGTCGAAGCTATTGATGAAACTCACGGTTTCAGATATATGGATGGTAAAGCAATCATTGGCTTCGTAGATGGAACAGAATCTCCAGCCGTAGACGAGAATCCTTATCATTTTGCCGTAGTTGGTGAAGAAGATCCGGATTTTGCGGGTGGAAGTTATGTATTTGTACAGAAGTATATTCACGATATGAATGCTTGGAATGCGCTTCCGGTAGAAGAGCAAGAAAAGGTGATAGGACGAAGAAAGTTCAATGATGTGGAATTGTCGGATGAAGAAAAGCCTGCAAATGCACATAATGCTGTAACAAATATTGGAGATAATTTAAAAATAGTACGTGCCAATATGCCATTTGCCAATACTTCAAAAGGAGAATACGGTACTTATTTCATTGGATATGCAAGTACATTCAGTACTACGCGCCAGATGTTGGAAAGTATGTTTATCGGGAATCCTGTAGGCAACACCGACCGCTTGCTTGATTTTAGTACTGCGGTTACCGGAACCCTGTTCTTTGCACCGTCTTACGATCTACTTGGAGAAGATTAGCAGTTCGCCCCCATGCTGGGCAAACATAAAAAAAGGCTATCTATCCCAGACAGCCAATCTTTTGTTAACCTTAAATCTAATACTATGAAAAACACATTGCAAAGGTACGGCTTTTCTTGATTTCTCCAAATTTCAGAGCCTTTACAGGGCATTTTACAACAAGGTTTAATAATTCTATCGACCTTGTTAACAATTTGACAAAGAAAAGAGAGTTTACACTATATTTTTAAACAGGAATTAAGAAGATACCGGATTTCCAGAGAAGAATATCTATTCAACTATAGTGGGCCTCTGCATATAATATGCAGAAGTCCCGTTATGATAATAGTTCTCTTTTATGGAAGTACATTTAAAACCATTTTTTTCATATAAATGAATAGCCGGGGAATTAGAAACATTCACCTCCAAAGTAATTCTCTTTAAGCCTTGTTTTTGGGCAATAACAGCTATCTGATCTATTAGTAATTGCCCCACTTTCTTGCCACGAAAATCAGGATGAACAGCTATCGAATAGATACGTAGACTACAAGCACGTTGATTTATCAACACACTAAAATAGCCCCCCACCCTTTGCTGATATTCTGCTACACAAAAGTATCCTTTTGCTTGAGAAATAAGATAAACAAACTGACGTTTAGAAAAACTATCTTTATCAAAACAAATTTGTTCTATCTCCATTATTGACGGAATATCATCAATTTCAGCCAAACGAAGTATAAATCGCTGTTCCATACGAATTAGAAACGTTTTACATCCAACATACGCCAAAAGTTATTCAGCAACCGATAGTAGAGTTCGTCTCCCAGAATGGCATCTTCTAACCCATGGTCAATGCTGGGATTATCATTTATCTCAATAACAATAGCACGGTCATTTACCATTTTCAAATCTACTCCATACAGGCCTTTCCCAATAAAAGAAGCCGCGCGCAGCGCTGTATCCAATACCTTACGTGGCACTTGATAAATAGGAATAGTCTCCACCAGTCCGCAACGGCTCCGTCCGGAAGAATAATGGCAATAGATTTGCCAATGTCCCTTAGCCATATAATACTTACACGCATAGAGAGGCTCTCCATTCAAAATGCCGATACGCCAGTCAAAATCTGTTGGAGCGAACTCCTGAGCCAGCAGTATAGATGACTTATCAAACAATACTTTCAACGCTTCATCCAACTCGATCTCATTATTGACTTTCTTCATACCGATAGAGAAAGAACCATCTGGGATTTTCAGGATAAAAGGACTACCAAGTTGTTCCGTAATCTCCTCATAAGAGTTGACATTCGATTTGAATAGTAACATGGAAAGCGGTGCCGGAATCTTTTCCTTCTCAAACAATTCTTTCAGATAAACCTTATTGGTACAGCGGATAATAGATTGAGGATCATCTATAACAGCCAACCCATTTTGTGTGGCCAATTGTGAAAGCCGGAACGTGTAATGGTTTAACGAAGTAGTGGTACGAATAAATAAGGCATCAAACTCCATCAGTCGTGTGGCATCTTCTTCAGTTAGCAATTCGGCATGAATATCCATCTTCTTAGCCAGTTCAAGTAGTTTGTGAAGTGCCTTTTTATCGCTTGGCGGAAATTTCTCATCCGGATCATACAGTATAGCCAGGTTGTATCTTGCCGATTTCGAGGCCTGAGGATTGCGCCACACTTTTCTGTTAAACAAATCCAGAGCATTAGCGAAATAATCCTCTTCCTCATTATTCAATGAGCTCAAAGGTAAAAACTGAATATTTTCTATCTGATTCTTATGTCGCGTATTTAATGTAACCCGCAATAAAGGAGCCGGATAATTCTCAAAAATAAAACGGGCTATACGCTCCAATCCTTTCTCTTTGCAAGTGCCAAAGTATACATTCAGAGACCAAAGATCATCGGTTATTTCATTTTTCTGAATCCATTGATAACAAAGCTTTTGAAGACTGCTATCCATACGGATACCTGCCCCTGCTTCCACCTTATTAATTATATCTACTCCGGGAATAACTTTATGCCCCCTCGTCTGGGCTAATAACGAGCAATAATAGCCTTCGGAGTTATAGCTATAATCATTACTCAGGTTGATTACTAATTTACGATCCTTTCCCGGTGATTTATACTTCAGGTAGTCAGATACTGTTAAAATGCTGTTTGTTTTGGAATATGGTTTCCAATCATCCAAGCTGTCTACAAGGATCAATACATTGTTCATTTCGTCTTTTTAAAAAAGTGCCCGAAAGTAGTGAATTAAATAATACAAAATATCGCAGACTCAATAATTATTTTCAAGAGATGAAAACAACTCTGTTTTTGCAATAAACAAAAGCCTCCCAGGGTTGTTTCTAATAGCAACTAAAAACAGACCTTGATTATGAAAAAGTTTAATTTCAGTTTATTGGCAGGCTTGTTGTTGCTGATATCTGCTTCCGTATGCGCAGAAAATACTCCGGAAAAAGTACAGGAAACTTTCAAAAAGATGTATCCTAAAGTGACGACCGTGGAATGGATGCATAAAAGTGATTACCACATTGCCGGATTCGTTTCAGATAGCCACGAAATGAACGCCTGGTTCGGAAACAATGCCCAATGGATAATGACGGAGACAAACGTCGAAAGCCTGGAAGATGTCCCTGCTCCCGTAGCTAAAGCATTTATGCAGACAGAGACCCCTCCTATACAAATCAGATATATAAAGATAATTACCTTCCCCAAAATGCCTACTGTAGTAATCATCGATATAGAAGAGTATAACTCTGACAGAGAAATTCAGCTTTTCTATGCTCCTGACGGTAAACTACTACAGAGCCTCGATGTATCCGGTGGTGATGGAGAAATCTATCCCGAGTTATTCGGGTAATACAAAATTCTTACCAAATATAAGAACAATTGAGCAAAACAGAATGTTATCTATAAAAACAACTATAAATAGCAAGACTTATGAGTAGACGTTCACAGCTGGAGCATGAAGTATCATTAGCTCAAAAACGTATTAAGGAAGCTCCCCAAAATACGCCGGCAAACATCAGAAAAATTTGGGAACAAGAGTTGGTTGAACTTGAAGTAGAGCTGAACAACCTGACTGACGACGAAGAAGATAATAACGATTAGCAACCTCTGACAATGAAATGGGATAATCAACTGATAAATCATTTGCAATGGTCGAATGCGATCATTAATCGTAAGAGCAAAGAAATCGTAGCACAGGAAATTGCTGCAATGGCGAAGGATGGTGATGTGATCGGAGCCGGTTCCGGTTCTACCGTTTATCTGACGCTATTCGCATTAGCGGAACGTATTCGCAAAGAATCTCTACACATAGAAGTTATCCCTGCCTCTGCAGAAATTTCCATGACCTGCATACAATTGGGTATACCACAAACGACCCTTTGGAATAAGCGTCCAGATTGGGTTTTTGATGGTGCTGATGAAGTAGATCCGGAGAAAAGTCTGATTAAGGGACGTGGTGGAGCCATGTTCAAAGAAAAACTTCTGATAAAAAGCAGTAGTAAGAGCTTCATTATCATTGATGATACAAAACTGGTAGATCATTTGGGAAGTCATTTTCCAATACCTGTAGAAGTGTTTCCAGGTGCATTAACTTTTGTAGAAAGCGAAATGCAACGGCTAGGAGCTTCTGACGTGAAATTGCGTCTTGCCGGTGGAAAAGACGGACCTGTTCTCACCGAAAACGGCAACTTTATTTTTGATACCCGCTTCAGTTATGTTGACCCTTCTTTGGAACAAAACCTGAAAGCAATTACCGGAGTAATTGAAAGCGGGCTTTTTATCGGATATGATGTTGAAATAGTAGTTGCGAAATAAAAAAGCAGCTGCACTCAATCTGTGGCAACTGCTTTTCTTTTATCTAATAAGTAAGCCTTAATACACTTCAACCTTTTCTGCTATTCGCTTAGCTTTATCTCTCAATGCATCCAGATCTGAATTTAACGGTGCATAGCATAACACCACTCCCATACGACGATTGACACGTGTCGTCGGCTTACCGAAAATGCGGAGATAAGTATCTTCTTCTTTCGTCACCTCTTCAATACCGCGATAATCAGGACGTTCCTGGCTGGCAATAGTTGAAAGAATCACAGCACTGGCACCAATACGCTCCTGTTTGATGTTTGGAATAGGCAAGCCTAGTACAGCACGCAAATGAAGTTCAAATTCATTCAAATTTTGTGTTCCTGCCAATGTCACCATACCCGTATCATGCGGACGCGGAGAAAGTTCCGAGAAATAAACTCCATTTTCATGGCTCAAGAAAAATTCAACTCCCCACAGGCCGGCACCGGTCAGAGCCCGTGTCACTTTCTCAGCCATTTCCTGCGCTTCCTTCAAATGAGCCGGATCAATGTGCGCCGGCTGAAAACTTTCACGATAATCTCCCCCTTTCTGCACATGTCCGATGGGCGGACAAAACAAGGTAGGCCCATTCTTTTGCGTCACCGTAAGCAATGTTATCTCACTATCAAACTTGATAAATTCTTCAATAATCAATTCTTTTATATCACCACGGCTACCATTGCAGCCATATTCCCAGGCATGTTCCAATTCATCCGCACTCTTCACAAGAGACTGCCCTTTGCCCGAAGAAGACATCAGCGGCTTCACTACGCAAGGAAAACCGATCTTTTCAGAAGCAGCTTTCAACTCATCCAGAGTTTTTGCATAAAAATATTTAGCAGTTTTCAGTCCCAACTCCTGTGCGGCCAAATCACGAATAGCCTTGCGGTTCATAGTAAAGTTTACGGCACGGGCACTGGGTACCACCTGAATACCTTCCTTCTCAAAATCGTAAAGGCGTTCTGTACGGATGGCCTCGATTTCCGGAACAATGATATCCGGCTGGTGTTTGCGTACTACACGTTCCAATGCATCGCCGTCAAGCATGCTAAATACCTCATATTCATCAGCCACCTGCATGGCAGGTGCTCCGGCATATGAATCACAGGCAATAATATATTGACCTTTTCGTTGGGCAGAAATCACAAACTCTTTACCCAGTTCACCGGAACCTAACAATAAAATCTTCTTCATTTTTGCTATGTGTTTATATTAAGAAGCACAAATGTACATAAAAAAATAAGTAGCTACCGCTTTAAATAATTTAAAAAACGAATGGATAGCTCATTTTTATCTGTATCTTTGTAGCATAAACAATAGGGTTTATTCTGAAATCTTCTTTGTGCATGTTTGCTTTTGCGGTATTCCGCAAATTATTCCATCCCAAAATGACCTCATAATCAGCTCCTTTGTTCATCACAAGATTAAATTGTTGTATGGATCCTGAACGGATTAGGTGCAGCCATTAGTCAGAAAAACTAAGTGCAGTATATAAACTGCATAATATATAATAATTAAAGAATGGCAGTAAAAAGAGTAACATCAAGTAAAAGAGACAGAGAAAAAGCGAAACAGAGTAAGCGAGAAGAAAAACAAAAGAGAAAAGAAGAACGCTTGAGCAGCGGTAGCCGTAGCTTCGAAGAGATGCTGGCTTATGTGGACGAAAACGGTATTCTTCACTCCACACCAGAAGGTGTAAAGCCTAAAGAAGAAATAGATGCTTCTGAAATAGAAATATCAATTCCGAAAAAAGGCGAAGCAGAAGAAGTTCTGCCATTAAACGGACGTATTGAACATTTTAATGTGTCCAGAGGTTATGGTTTTATTAAAGATTTAGGAAGTGGTGAGAAATATTTTTTCCACGTTACTTCCGCTCCCGAAGGGATAACCGAAGGGGATAACGTAACATTTGAAATTGAACGTGGTACGCGAGGTATGAACGCCGTGCGGATCTCAATCATTAATAAATAACAATTTTAACTTACAAAAAGAAATGAACATTTATGTTGCAAACCTAAGCTGGAACACAAACAGTGACAGCTTACAGGAATTATTTTCACAGTATGGCGAAGTAACTTCAGCCTACATTATTAACGACAGAGAGACGGGACGTTCACGCGGTTTCGGCTTCGTAGAAATGCCGAATGATGAAGAAGGTCAGAAGGCTATTGACGCTCTTAACGAAACAGAATTCGAAGGCAAGAACATCGCTATTAGCGTAGCTCGCCCCAGAACAGAAAGACCTGCAGGTGGCAACCGTGGTGGTGGCTATGGCGGTGGCAACCGTGGTGGTGGCTATGGCGGCGGCAATCGTGGCGGTGGCTACGGCGGCGGCAATCGTGGCGGTGGCTATGGCGGCGGAGATCGCGGTGGAAGATATTAATCTTACAACTTAACAAAGAAATGAAAACTGTTCGGGATGATTTCCGAACAGTTTTTTTATGTCCCTGTTTCACTTATTATATATCAATAATATCTATATTTGCATATATGATAACGAGCAAACATATTCTACTGACACTTTCACTGCTACTGTGCAATGTTTGTATCTACGCTGCTGCGGTCAACTACTCCGTACGCGGAAAAGTTATTGATAAACAATCACGCCAACCGGTGGCTTATGCCAACGTTGTGGTTGCAGGTATTCCCGGTAAAGGAGCATCGACAGATTCTCTAGGCATATTTCGTATAGAGCAGATACCCCCTGGCATTTATCGCTTCGAAGCAACACTGATAGGTTATAAAAGCGCAGTGACCTCCGAGTATTTGGTTTCCGCCTCTACGCCTTTCATTGAGATAGAGATAGAAGAAGATGAAAATATGCTATCAGCAATAGTGGTCACCCCCTCTCCTTTCCGGAAAACGGTAGAAAGTCCGGTAAGTATGAGGATTATCGGCTTGCAGGAGATAGAAAAAAGTCCGGGAGGAAACCGCGATATCTCACGCATCGTGCGAGCCTATCCGGGTGTCTCTTTCTCTCCCATCGGTTATAGAAACGACTTGATAGTACGAGGCGGATCACCTTCCGAGAATCACTTCTATATGGATGGAATAGAAATTCCTAATATCAATCACTTTGCCACACAGGGAGCATCGGGTGGCCCGGTCAGTATAGTCAATGCAGATTTGATACGGGAAATCAGCTTCTACACCGGAGCATTTCCGGCCAATCGTTCCGGAGCCATGAGTTCAGTATTAGATTTTCGTCTGCGCGATGGCAACCCGGACAAACAGACATTTAAGGCAACCCTGGGAGCATCCGAAGTTTCTTTCAGCGGTAACGGACATTTGAGCGATAAGACAACCTATCTGTTTTCTATACGTCAATCTTATCTGCAACTACTGTTCAAGGCTTTAGGACTTCCCTTTCTGCCAAACTTCATTGACGGTCAATTCAAATTGAAGACCAAACTATCAGCACATGATGAACTGATCCTACTTGGCTTAGTCGGCATTGATAAGATGAAACTGAATACAGACGAGAAAGGAGAAGACGCGGAATACATATTAAGTTATCTGCCTACCATTCACCAGGAGACATTCACAGTGGGAGCTTCATACCGCCATTATGCAGGGAAACACGTACAATCGGTCACCTTAAGCCATAACTACCTGAACAATCGTAATATAAAATATCTGAATAATGATGAATCTTCCGAAGACAATCTGACACTCCGGCTTCGTTCAGTAGAGCAAAAGACCACCCTGCGCTTTGAAAACCAAACGAGATTAGGGCAATGGACATTGAAGGAAGGTGCAGAAATGAATTATTCCAACTATACGAATCAAACGAATCAGCGAATATTCGGTATAACCTCTACACTCTCTGATTACCGGACGGATTTGAACATATTCAGTTGGGGTGGTTTCTTCTCAACAGATTATACCACCGCCAATAAACGTTTTTCCGCATCCGCAGGCATCCGTACAGATGGTAACAACTACAATAAGGAGATGAAAGAATTATGGAAACAGCTCTCTCCCCGCCTCTCCTTATCTTACGAACTAACCCAGCAATGGACATTAAGCGGAAATGCAGGTCTATATTACCAGCTACCACCTTATACAGCATTAGGTTTTAAGGACAACGACGGTCTTTATGCAAATAAGAATTTAAAGTATATGCAAGTGATGGAAACCAGCCTCGGACTTGATTGGCATTTACAGGATAGATTGATGATTTCGGCAGAAGGTTTCTTTAAGCGATACAGCCGTATGCCTCTTTCTCTCCGTGACGACATCCCTCTGGCATGTAAGGGAGACGATTATGGCACAGTAGGCAATGAGGCATTGATACCGACTGCACAAGGGCGTGCTTATGGTGTAGAAACCATGTTGCGTTGGCAGATACCGGAGCGCTTCAACTTTGTATCTTCCCTTACTGTCTTCCGCAGTGAATATAACAGCATTGCTTCTGCTTGGGACAACCGTTTCATTCTTAATGTAAGTGGTACGTACAACCTGCCACGCCGTTGGAGTATCGGAGGAAAATTAAGTTATATAGGTGGTGCTCCTTACACTCCATACGATGAAGAGAAATCATCATTGGTTGAAGCCTGGAATGCACAGGGGCGTCCGTATTATGATTACTCAAAGTACAATACGGAGCGTCTACCCAATTTCGCCCAACTCGATATTCGTGTAGATAAGTCTTTCTATTTTCATCGCTGCATGGTAGGTTTTTATCTCGATTTGCAGAATATCACAGGAAGTAAGTTGAAGCAGCAGGATGTGATTATGAGTACAGGAGTTATTGAAAACCCGTCTGCGCCTGTAGGAGAACAAAGATACAAGATGAAATATCTGAAACAGGAAAGTGGAACGATATTGCCGTCGATTGGGGTGACTGTGGAATTTTAATGTCACATATTTTGTTGATCTACAAAAAATAAATAGCCGGAATGATTTATTTAAGATCATTCCGGCTATTATAATAAAACCATAATTAGGTTAAAAAGCTACCTCTTACAACATCTTTTTATCTGTTCCACGATATAGGCTACATCTCCATCCGTCACCCAAGGACCGGCAGGAATACACAAAACCATATTAAACAAACGTTCGGAAACACCATTCACATAACAAGGATTCGTAGCATAAACGGGCTGAAGATGCATAGGTTTCCACAAGGGACGGGTCTTACTACCACGTCCTCTTCCGGCGCAGGAGCCTCACCAGGCTGCGGCGAGGAGGATGCGAGGGATTGGGGAGTGCCGTCGAAATCATCCTTATCACGTGTATGGCCCTTTTCGGCCGCCCGTTTATTGTTACGGATACCCTTTTGGCTCTTAGCACCGTAAAGGTGCTTGTTACGGACTTTCAGCCTCTCCTCCAATGCTGTTATTTTAGACAACAGATTACTGTTCACCTGTTTATAATCGTCACGCTCTTTTTTCTGCAGCCATAGCAGCCTTCTGCAAAGACAACAGTTCATCAACCTTGGACAACAGTTCATCTATGCGGGCCTCGTCACGTTGGATGCGTTCAGCGTCCCGCTCACAGGCAGCCATCAGCGCTATTATCATTTTCGATTTTTCGTTAGGAGTCATATCTGAATATGGTTTTTCAAAAGGGACGAAAGTCTCCTCACGTTCCTTCAGCTTCCTTGCGGAAGAAAGCAGTTTCATTCTTTCAAGCTCATTCATATTCAGTATCTTACTTGCTTCAAAGGTACAAAAAACAATGCAACGAAAGAGTGATTTCACCTCTTTTTTATTGCTATTTGTTTAATCCTCAAGTTTTTATCAACAGGAGATTCTAACAAGAGAATGACATCACGCCAATTGATTAAATGAATCTTTTCATCACCACTATAGGCTACATGCATAAACTTGTATCCGGGCCTGAAACGTTTCTCAAACATGCTGTAAGACCTTTGATCATAACTAAACAAGCAAACCAGACGTAAATCTTTAAACATCACGATAAAGACATCACCGTCTTCCGGTTCACGATTCAACTGTTGATGAATTATGGATAAAACCTTATCATATTTACAGCGCATATCATGGAAATCGCGGACAAAGAAAAAGTGGTTGAGGCCGGTTATATTCAACATAAGCCCTCCAATTTCTCTACTAAGCTTTTCAAATCTTCGTAGCTCAAATTCTTTTAACTGATATGAAGCTCATGCGGATATCCACCAAGATTCTAAGTTCGGTAGGAGAAAGAAGCCGAGTATCCACTTCCGGATTGCGTTCCGGAAGTGGTGAAAGCTTTTCCTGAATTTCTGATTCCGGGGAGGGACCACCAAAACCTGAACAGGAATTATCTGCTTTCGGGTATCCTTGTACCATTTGGCAAACAGGTTATAAGGGACTTTGTTAGACAGACAGAATTGCTCTATCGAAACACCAGAAGGGACGCCTTCCAATTTATAGCGCACAAAAAGACGCTCTAAATCATTGTAACTATACATAAACTTTGCTGTTGATTTAATGATAGCAAAGGTCTGGCTGTTATTGCATTTATCCTACACGGCATTTTTGGACGCTAACCTGTGATAATTTGAAAATGCCTACTTACACTTCATATCAGCGGTTTTTCTTTCCCCATTGAGGCCAAAGCAAATATTTGCAGAATTGCCATACGGCTTTTAAACACTTCATCTTTAAACTTCTTTTTTGAGTAAGCGAAGTGCCTCTTTTGCATCCTCTATGCTTATCTGCATATTGCGAGCTATATATTCGGGAGTGAATATTTGCATAGAGCAGGAGCACTGCTCCATCTCAATGAAATCCTTCACTCTGATCAGAAATTCTTCTGTTATACTCTTATCTGTATTCATTTATCAAATTTATCTGGTTATTTTAAATAATGTAAGAAATATCAACTTAAAATATTCAAATAACGAGGGGTTATTGATGTATCTCATATTAAGTTCTATCTTGGCTGGCATGATTTCCTTAATATAAGTCTTGTCTGGATCTGACGACTTTTCAAGCAAGACATTTTCGTCCATATATTCAATAGAAGCATAGTCGGTAATACCAGGACGAACTTTCAACACCTTCATTTGATCTTCGGTATATAAATCTACATACTTACGAACCTCTGGACGGGGACCAACTATACTCATGTCACCAATAAACACGTTGATGAGCTGAGCCAATTCATCCAATTTGTATTTGCGGATATAATAACCCGAACGAGTAACACGAGGATCACGACCACCTACAGTAATTAGACTGCCTTTATCAGCATGTATCACCATAGATCGAAACTTAAAGATTCGGAAATCTTTTCCGTTCTTACCTACACGAACCTGACGATAGAATACAGGGCCTTTGGAATCCAACTTTATCCATATAGCAAGGATGAGGAATATCGGAGATAACACCAATAATCCACATCCAGATGCTATAATATCGATAATTCTTTTCATCAATCAAGTTTTGAGACAATATCAACGAAGTTCTCGATGACGTAATCTACATCCTCATCACTCATTTTTGTGTTCAAAGGAAGAGTCAACTCATTTACGAACATGTTATAGACATTTGGATAATCCTTAATGTCAAATCCAAGCGCCTTGTATGCAGTCATCATTGGCAATGGCTTGTAGTGAACATTCGTAGCAATGCCACGTTCCGCCATTTGCTCAATTACATGATTGGTTTCCTCACGAGTCTTGCCAAGCAGACGAACCATATAAAGGTGACCACTACCAGCATGATCTTCTCCATAGTGATCAAGCACCGCTATATTCAGATTGGCAAATGCAGCATTCATTCTCTCTATCATTGCACGACGACGAGCCAACATCTTTGGATAGCGTTCAAACTGAACCAATCCAAGTGCTGCCATAATATCGGTCATGTTACACTTGTACCATGGACCAATAATATCGTATTCCCAAGCACCAAGTTTTGTTTTGGCAAGTGCATCCTTGTTCTGACCATGCAGACTAAACAACTGGCTCAAACGATACAAGAATTCATTCCAAGTCTCGCCCTCAATAAATGGCACAGGACTTCCACAGTAAACCTGCTGTCGCTCCACCTTTTCGTTACCGAAAGGAAGATTCCAAGTGATAGCACCACCTTCAGCCGTAGTAAAGTTCTTCACTGCATGGAAAGAGAAAGAACTGAAATCGGCAATCTCTCCAGCCATCTTACCATGCCACTGGCTACCGAAAGCATGAGCGCAGTCAGCACTAACAGCTATACGACCTAATTTAGCTTGAATATCGCTCGAAGGCTTATACAAAGCCTTTATCTCTGGACGATTTACGATTTCGAACACCTTATCATAATCGCAGACGATACCTGCTAAATCTACAGGCACCACCACCTTTGTTTTTTCAGTGATTGCTGAAGCCAGTTTTTCATAGTCCATTTCCAGACAATCAGTCTGCACATCCACCATCTTGATGGTAGCTCCTACGTGGGCAACGACAGAAGCAGAGGCTGTATATGTATAAGCTGGCATTATTACCTCATCACCTGAACCTACACCAAGCAAGTGAAGTACCATTTCCATAGCTGCTGTTGCCGAGTTCAAGCAAACGGCCTTTTCTGTATGAACATAGTCAGAAATAATCTTTTCTAATTTCTTAGTACGAGGACCTGTAGTAATCCAACCTGAGAGTATTGCATCACGCACTTCGTTTGCTTCTTCCTCAGTCATGTCAGGAGGACTGAAAGGCACATTTCTTAATTTCATTGTCATAATATTATCTATTTCAATAAAAACACATATTATAATGTTGGTATCAATAAATAGCTCCATATTTGGGTCATGAAAGAATCCTAAAGACTTTCTTTAAATTGCGCCCAAAGCCATACCCAATCCACCTTGTTTTTTTAAATTGCCCAATCAAGAATCCAAGCAGACTCTAATCTACAGAAGCAAAATGTTCTGCATTATTGTGCAGAAGATAAAAAGATAAAGTCTTGAAGACGAGAAATATACATTATCCCAGTATGGAATAGGATTAATACAGTGCTTCAGTATTTTTCTATCTGAACTGAAGATTTATGTACTTTTGCATTGAGAAAAGAATGATGACATTCTACCATTACCTTGCATAGGTAAAATATCGAATGCTTGTAATAATTGAGCAAGGCGGAACAACGTATTTTCGTAACTCAAATACATCTGTTTCAGAAAATGCACCTGACAGAAAAACTTTAGCATTACTGGTTTCTCTGGCATCATCTCATGCGGCAATTTCACCACACCATCAAATTTCCAAGAGGCTTTGTTCTGCAGCAAACAGGAGAAACTCTTTCCAGTCAACATAAGCAAGCGCAGATGTATCACTATCATGATCTAAAGACAAGCGCACCAGTTGCTGCAAAATCGTGTACTTTTCGTTCGTTACCATTTATTTAATTTTTTCCTTTACCACGCTCTTTATCACTTCCACATATTTAGCCGTTCCCACTTCTCGTGTCAAATTCTTCATTATAAAAAGACGACCATTCTTTCCCATCTCTGAGGCTAATGACCGATTATTATACAAAGCAAGGATAGACTCTTTGAAGGCCACAATATCCCCTGCTTTGGTAAAGATGCCACAATTATTGTCTTCGATGATTGTCTTTAATTCATTCTCATCAAAATTCGCAAGAACAGGACGTGAAGCAGACATAATACTCCAAGTTTTTGATGGTACTGAATTTGCACCTACGCCAAGTTTAGAAATGACTAATGAAGCATCACCTAAAGAAAACACATACGAAATATCCTCATATGGTTGGAATGGAATTAGATGAACATTATCCAACTTTTTGTCTAATACTATTTTCTCTACATGTGACTTATAAGCGCCCTCACCTACCAATATAAAATTAATATCTCTATAGTTAGAATTATTAAAATCTTCGGCCACTTGCAGAAGCATATCCATATTCTGCGTCAATCCTATATTACCATTATAAGTAACATAAAACTTACTACGATCTAATCCGTACTTATCGAACAATTTGTTTTGCACTCTTGGCACATCTACCACAGCATTCTGATCTACCCAATTGTAAGCCACTACAATCTTCTCCTCCTGAACTCCCTTTGCCATGATATTATTCTTAAAATCCTCACTGATTACTATAATCTTGTCAGCTTGGTTATAAGTAAAATTTTCAATTATACGTCCAATTATCCAAAAAATCCCACCTTTCTTACCAAGCCCTGTACCAACCAAAGAGTCAGGGAAGATATCCTGAAGATTGTATACGAATGGAATGCCCCTGAGCTTCTTAATCATAGCACCCATCATGCCTATAATAGGAGGAGTACTTGCCATAAACAGCACACTCGCATCCTTGCTACACATACACTTGCTAAACTGAATACCACAACTCAGGAAATATCGCACAGCTCGTGCAAAGGGATTCTTACCTTCTCCATAGAGCGAGAAGCGTTTGATAACCAGATGTCCGCCATACAAAACTTCCGTTGCATGATTTTTCTTATAGTACGCACGTACTTCCTTAGCAACTCCACGCGTAGGAGTAGGCACATAAACCACACAATCCATTCCTGCCTTTGCAAAATCTTCATGCAGATTCTTCCAAAGGTACGAACTAGCTGCTTGTTCCGGAGCAAAATATGCGTATGGTGCTATTATCTTCATACTTATAAAGTCTTAATCAACCTATACATTTTACGGTTCGGATAGGCTACAAACTCATATAGTGTTTCATATCCCATTGAGTAATAGAAACCCACTGCACTCTCATTGTTATTGTAATCGGTGGTAAGCGACACACGTTCTACACCATCTTTCTTCATTATGCTTTCTGTCTCAGTAAGAAGCTTCTTTCCAATACCTTTTCCTTGTTGACCATGATTCACACCGATTGAATAGAGCTCTGCATATTCCTCATCATCTACTACTGTGTCTCCCGTCTTCGTCAGGTTCTTCACCAATCGAAGAAACGCTCCGGGATTAGTAAATAGCAATTTCAATGACAGCAATGCGAAAATTACAAAGTTTTGTTTTATAAGTCGGCTATTGAATCCCTTGCACACTTTCGTAGCAGCTGAGAATCCCACCACCTTGCCCTCTTCTACAGCCACACAGGACACGGTTTCGTTACTCTTCACAAAACAGCCATAGTAAAACTTCAGGAACGATTCTCCCAAACTCGTCAGGAAGAAACCCTTAAATGCACTTATATGTATATTTACGATGTCATTTACATCAGAAGATTTAGCTTTTCTTATTTGCATTTTATAATTCCGTAACAAATTCTTTTAGTACTTTTTCAAACTCAACCTAGTCCTTTAAGAAAGTCCTCAATAGATTATTACACCTTTGGGCATATGCCATATACTCTGTCTGTAAGGAATGAAAGCTTTTGATAATCCATCAACACCTTGATGCTTAGGTGGGATAACTGGATATGTTTTCTTAAACTTGATGAGCCAATCATAATCTATTGCTTCATCCGTACAATACTTTCGAAGGCTTCTGCCATTACGATGCTGATTATAATCCTGCATCACTTTTTCAAAATATTCCTTTGCGTCCATCTTTATTAAAATTTGATGGACGCAAAAATAAATCGTGACTTTGCTAAATAAATACGCTCATATGGTGGTTTACCTCCCATTTAAAACCGACATCGTCAATAGTTGCCACTACCTTCAAGTAATCATCAATACCGCAAGCACGTTATATCAACTGAGGGAATGCTACGTCTGCCATAGTTGTATCATTTGTAAGGTTGATTCCGCAAGGGTAACTTCAGCTTAACAATTTTCATTCTCTAAGGCAAGTTTGTTTTATTTCATGGGTATTTCTCAACTTTTTGTAACATCAAGAAAAATGGACTGTATTGTACTTTCAAAGTTTTCGTCATTGTATCTCAAGACATCAATTCCTTTCATTTCATACTCATCAGCAAGAGTACTATCATAGGAAATTATTAAATCTACCTTAGGATATTCGAATTTAGAGAGTATTATAATACTAGGATACTCACTTTCTTTTTTCTGATAATAAACTAAATCATCCATAGGATGTGGCTTTAAAAGCAAATTAATCTGATTATTTGCGATTTGAGATATAATTTTATCTTGTTTGTCTTCAAATAACGTAGAACAAATAATTAAAACATCACGTTTGCCATTACAAATCATTTTATCACTTTTTGTAAAATCAAACAATTTCAAATATTTTGCTATTGGTTTATTTTTATCAAAAGACAACCGCTCACATGCCTCTCTTTGTTCCTCATTAAGATAATATGCCTCATTAATATTATTACATCTTATATAATGGAATGTCAAGTCAATTTTACCATGTTGCACCCAAATAGTATATAAATTAATAGAATTTGCCATATAAACCCATCTATCACTTATTCCTGTATAGAAAATAGAATTCGAAGAGTCAAGATTAGACAAATAGTAAAAAGCCAGAAAATAATCAAAAGATGAATAATATCTAAAGAAACTACATGATTTTGAATATTTTTTATGCATAAACATCATCAGTTCTATGGAATAGATGAATGAAAGTACAAATTGTTTATATCGAATTCCTGAAAATACAGAAACGGATTCTATTGATTTATATTTTTTCGATGACTGTCCTGGTATATCAACCATTACAATATTTTCAATTTTAGTCTTCTTCAATAAATTAATAAATCTCTGCTCAGTCATCCCTATATTAATAGAAACACTCTTTTCTTTTAATGAATAAGGTTTTGTTATTAAAAACTTGATATGATAGACTAAAAATCGAAAAATTACTAAAATGATAGAAATTATTAGTTCATACCTCCTTATAATATTAAGCAAAACAAGAGTTTTATTCTCTTTAATATTATAATGGGTTTTTAAGAACAGCACAGCCATACTATATTGATATTCCATAAATGAATTATAATGAAGGTTTTCTTTCTTCATTAAGAATTTGGAAACCGAGACCCAATTTATAAAACCGTATAAAAACGCCTTAAATAATTCCTTTTTCTTTAACTTTTGCATATATTACATTACAATTATTACTACCTCATAACAGATCTATCAACATTCTGATACGTCTTATCAAACATTAAACTTAGTATAATTAATCCCCTGTTTAAAGAGAGAATTCGTTTATCGAAATTTATCCATCTCCAATTTTTTAAAGGAACCATAACTTCTCACATTCCCAATTACTTGTTATTTACGCGAATTGTATAGCTCGGCACAATATAACTTTAAATTTTCCCAGTTAAAAAAGTTATATTCTAACTCTTACCTTATAAGTTTATAGAACAGACATTAACCAATTCTACATCTATCTTTTCTCGGTAAAGATTTGACAAGGCATTGCCTAAATAAATACATTACTCTAATGATATAATACAATATAATTGGGAAAAAAATAATATTGTATAGCATATAAAATATCGATGATATTGACTGCATCATCAAGAAAATAAAGATGGATAAAGTAGCAAATGAAATATTACTCTTATTATAAGTTTTCCTTTTTACGTAAATGAAAAATATCAAATCAATTAGTAATGTAAGTAGATAACCGAAATTATTTACCATTCGACACGTATATCCGTGAAAAGCCGCCTTTCCATTATAATCCCCAATACCAGAAAGATTGTATGCTTTATAAGCTTTATCTTCGTATGTGTCAGAATCCCAATTCATAATATGAAAAAAAGACAATAACTGATATAGATTATACAGAGCCTGTTCACCTTTTAAATTATACTCTGAATTATATCGTTCTAACTGATTTATTCCATTAACATATCCTTGTGAAGCATAGTCAACCAAACTAAACAATATAGGATCCTTTATATAGGAATTTTGAGGTATACGGTCTCCATAGTAGTCCATTTTTGATGAAGAAAATCTGGATATTGTACCAAAAATTAAAACACATCCTAAAATACAAATGCCATATTTAATATATTTCTCAAATTTCAAAAACAAATTAGAATCAATCATACCTTTGAGATAATATAAAGAACAGAACATAATCAGCGTATAGTTTAAAATAGAAGCTCTGGAATACATGGCTAATCCAGCAACAAGAGAAGATGCTGATAGGATTAAAGACTTGAGCGCTTTTTTATTTTCGTGATTCTGTAAATGAAGAAATACAAAAGGCAAGGACAAGTATCCTAAAGCTTGAACAACTGAAATAAAACGAAAAAGAATACCAAAAAAAGGCACAGTTTCATATAAATCCTTGTAACCGCCTTCCAATTTTAATTCTGCTATATCAGGTAAATACATACGTACAATTACAAAAACAATTATACTTGCCACTAATAGCAATACCAATATTCTATTTAGATTCTTTTCGTAATAAGATAAGAAACTAAAATTTTTTATAACAATTTTCGATACTTTTCCATAAGACCAAGCATATATAATAAGAAACAGATTAGTATTCACAAATATAACATTAAAAAGAGTTAGCATAGTGTCAAAGCGTATAGTATTACCTACTAAAAAATGGGAAAAATAGCATACAGCTTGCATTATGATTAAAATCCTATAAGTCTTATTGTTAGCAGGAAGCAAAAGCAATAAGGAAAAGAACAAAAATTCAATTATAATAATTAACATACAATTTTACAAAACAAATTTGATATTCAATAATCTAATTTCCTAATTATTGAGCATTAAATTTTCTTAAAAGCACTCATCACATAGTCAAAATATTTCCACAGCAAAATACAAGATATAAATATAAAGACTAAAATCCTAACAAATAAGCCATAAGTTCCCAAGTCTAAAATATAGTATATCAAATAGATAAAAGTCAAAACTACTAATGGAAAAACAAACAGCCTCACGTTCGGCACATATTGCTTCAAAATAAACCGGTTTATCAAATATGAAACAACCATTAAAACAAAATATGACACGCAAAATGCTACTGCGATTCCAAGTCCTTGGAATCGCTCCACCAAAAGAAAACTCAAAGCAATATTGCTCGAACCACTAATCATAATAGAAACTGCATTCCATATTGTCCTTTTTGCAAATCCTGTTGAACGTAAATAAACATATGCCCACTGATAAAAAACGTATCCAAGCACAATAAGTGGTAACATGTACATCCCTGACAGATATTCTACCTGTGAGGAAAGAATGCATGCAATATCCTTACCAAATATTGATAAACCTGCTGCACCGACCAATGTGATTCGCCAAATAAGATCATAATCTTTATCAATACTGCTATATTTCTTATCAGTCATATACTGTAAATAATAGGGATTCCAGGCACTATGAAAAAGCGATATAAGAATCATCATAATCATTCCAATATTCGCTACAAAACTATATAAACCTGCTGCATCAAAACCGGCATAATTGCTCATAAAGATACGCCCAAACTGAGCGAGGATGATACCGCTCAATGTATATGGAATATAAGGTAAAGAATAGTTAAGTAAGTATTTTACATGTTCTTTCTTGATTTTAGCCTTTACATAAAATGGTTTTATCTGGCGTATAAGATAAGTTGAAAGAATGATCATTGCCATAATAGTTCCAAACACATAGCCATAATACTTGTCACTATCCAAACATAGCATAAATAGGACTGATAATCCGAAAGCTAAATATGTTTGAACAGAAGAAACAATCGCAATTTTTCGGCTCTGTAACAATGGCTGATATATTTGTGTGAATATTGAATTAATCACACTATATGAGGCCACAGGAATCAGGCAAAGTGTCAAAGTTTTACTAAACATCAATTTATCTGCCAACCAAGGTGTTATGGCAATAATTATCAAGGACATTATTAGCCAGACATTTGATGAAATCTTAATCGATATTGTACAAAAGTCTTTAAAGTCCTGCTCATTCCTTGCGTCATAGAAATAACGAGATACAGCGACCTCTGTGTTCAATGTCAACAATACTTGTACTATGCCCACGGTAGAAAGGAATACGCTCATCACTCCGTACTCATATACTGAAAGTAGCTTGGTATATAACGGTATCGATATAAATGCAAGTGCCTTTTGTGCGATAGTGGCAAAGAAATAATTTGTACTATGCTTTGCTAATGCTTTAAAATCAGACATTCTTTAAGCTTGATAGTATGAGTTTAATTCTATTAAAAACTTCTATGTGTCCATCTTTATTTAGATGATGAAAATCAGTTTGTATGCCGTTTAATGGAAAATCCATCATATCAATATAAACTGAATACTCTTTGCTCTTTAATATAGAATTATACTCTGATATATTTTTATGAATACCTGGTGCAATAGATTCATATATGTCACTAGCTCTTATTATTCCAATAGTAATAATAATTGAGTTCGGAAATTTTTCATGAAGTATGTCTAACTGTTTACTAAACTTAGCCTTAGATGTATAAGTAACATTTCGATATTTACGCAAATAATAGAAAACTTTTTTGGGAATTAATCGTATTAATCTTGTTTTCTTTAAAAGAAAAAGTTCATATTTGCTAAACGCACGAGGAGCAGAATCAACAATTCCACTTTGCAAAATAATTATCTTTGGAAAAAAAGCTCGATAGTATTCAGATTGCTTAACTAACATATCTATTGTACCTCCGCCTAATGATAAACGAACAACATCAAAACCATAACGCTGCAATAAATAAGGATAGCTGTCCTCAAACAAAACAGATTGAGGGTATAATCTTGGCAATCCTAAAGAATCAGTTATTAATAAAATCTTATTCATCTAACCTTTTTATGTGAAATTATATCTTACAACCTCCGTTTTTATATATAGCAAAAAAACTATTTATATATAAGTTTGCTTATTTAGAACAGTAATAATACTTTAAAATAAATTCTTCAACCTATTCTTGCAACAAAACCTATAATTAATTATTAGCTACCATTTTTTTATATGCATTTTCAACATGCTTCTCCTGCTGTTCTATAGAACAAAGCCGACTCGTATTGCCTTCTATAAATAGCTTCGTTTCTAGAAAAAAACCAGGTTTAAACTCTTTATCTAAACCATCTTCTAACTCAACGTCACTAAGTGCAACACTTCCAATATTTTGAATTTGAAGTTTCTCCATAGGACGAAGGTAAAGTCTATGTTTTGAAGTAAGTATCTCTACCCCCCATCGACCTGGAGAAGCCCAATTTGCTTGATAGGAGAAAAGAGCTCCATTGACTGTCACACCAGACCCTGCAAATACTGCTGGTTTATGCCAGATGAGCTCACCTGCTGTAAAACAAGCCATATCCTTTGGTTGCCCTCCAAGAAAAAAAGCTAAATCCACTACATGAGAAGAGTTTGCATAAAACCAATTTTCTAAATCATGTTTTGGCTTGTCCATTTTTTCTATTACGTGCCCCCATTCAGTAAATTCAAAACTAAAAGACTTTACTCCTCCATCTTCAGCTATTATCTTTTCTGCAGCTAATGTGCTTGCAAGGCAGCGACGATTATATGCCAAAAAAACTCTCGCATTGTTTTGCTTTGCAAACTCAATTACTGAAGGCAACTCTGTGGGATTACAGAATCCCGGTTTTTCAACTAGGATATCTTTAATTCCATAAGAAATAAGTAATTTTGTTACATTAGCAAGTTCTATTAGATTTACTGCAACAATAGCTTTTTCAGGTTGAGTTGGATTATTAGCAAGATATTTATCTGTACCTCCAGAAATGACATCTACAGCTCCCAATTCTTTAAGCGTATCTGCATTTCTACCACTACGTCCAACTACAATAAATTCTTTTCCTAAATTCTTAAGAACTTTAGCATATTCTTGGGCTATTACGCCAGTACCAATTATCCAAATCATAATGTTATTATGTTATAGGGCAACTATCATGCTCTGCTCCGGTTGCCTGATTATATAAATTAAGTATCCCTTTTAAATATGTTTTATGAAACTCTGCAGATTCTAAATATGTTGCTAATGCACAACTAGATTGCTCTATCAGTGAATCAACAACCAAGCCAGAAAGTTGACTTTGATATCTCACTGAAATTGCTTCTTCAGAACCATTAATTTTCATCACCTGCCTTGCTTCAAATAATTCAATATTTAAAGAACCGTTAGTAATCTTAATAACATTTTCAACATTGGTTTCTGGTAAGCATGTTAATGAGAGTGTATTTCCATTAGGCGTCAAGAATTTCTCAGTCCCATAAAATTCAACATATCCAGCCCTCTTACTTTCTATCACTTTTGGTTCTACGGATGAAAAATCTATTTCAAAAGATTTTTCTCCACATAATTTCATGAAAATATCGACAAAATGAATTGTATTGCAGCACATACCCCAATCCTTGCCATAGAAATTCATATTAATTAATGAATTCTTATTCAGCAAATCATTTATTTTGTCATAATAGCCAAACATTCGACGAGGGCAATTCACCCAAACTTTTACGCCCTTCTCTTTAAAAAGTTTATCCGCTTCATCATATTCTGAAAGCGAAGTAAAAAGGAATTTTTCAAGCACTAAAAACTTTATAACAGAATGCGCTAAAAGCAACTTGCAAATAGCGAGACGAGGTTTTGAACTACAAGCCACTATTGCTATATCAAAATGCAAAGGCAACAAGTTAGTTTCACTTACAAAATGCACCGTTTTGGATACATTTGTCTCTACTTGATTATAGCGTTCTTCAGCTACTTTTAAAGATTCTTTACTCAAGTCATACACCCAGATATCCAATTCTTTTGAAGAAGTCTTAACGCCTTGTAAATGGCGACTTCCTAGTTGGCCTGCACCTGCTATTAAAACTGTATACATAACTATGTATTACTTTATATGTTTAACCAAATCTTTTGCTTTTTGATATTCTTGAGGATTACCAATATCTATCCAAGTACTATTCAAAGGGAATCGAACAACCTTATATCCTTGGTCCAATAACAATTCCATGAAGTCTGTGGCATTAAAGAAAGTATCTTTAGGAATAAGATTAAGAAGATTACGCTTTATTAAATATATTCCGGCATTAGCGTAATAATTATAAGTTGGCTTTTCAAGTACACCTTTAACGTTTCGACCTTCTAACTCAAATATTCCATATGGAACCGAGATAGTATACGGCACAGCAGCTATACTCATATCTGCATCATATTCTTTAAAATGTAAGAAGAAATCTTCATAATCTATATTAGTAAAAAGATCGCTATTCATCAAGAGTATGGTATCATTATAGAACTCCTCTACATACTTAATACTTCCTATAGTACCAAGAAACTTCGGTTCGCGGACAGTTTGTATTTTAATCCCATCCTTGGGTTCTTTGAAATGATCCTCAATTTGTTCTTTCAAATAGTTTACAGTTACTGATAGGTGACGCACTCCATAACTAATCAATCGATCAATATTGTAATCAATAATAGCTTTATCGCCAACTTTCAACAAAGGTTTTGGAGTTTTCTCTGTAAGAGGACGAAGACGTTCGCCTTTACCTCCTGCCATTAATACTGCATCTATAGGAAGATAAGATTTATTTTTCTTTAAGTTTACGATGTCAACTATCTGCATTTGTTCATTAACGACAGGCAAAAGTTCAATACCCTTTTCCTTTGCACTATGAATTTGCCTTACATCGAAACATTCAGCTTTAAGATAAGTAAAATTACGATTAGCCACTAATCCTACATTCGTATCAAGTTTTGCCCCTTCAATTAAGCATCTTCTGATATCTCCATCTGTAAGTGTTCCAATAACTGAATTATTATCATTGAAAACAAACAATGTAAATGCATCATTCCGTCCTAATTGATTTATAGTTTTCATTGCACTTAACAAATTATCGGACTCATATGCCAGATGATTTTCCATCATAATCTCAATTCCTTAACTATTAAAAAAATTATTTCATAAAATCAAGCTTATTATTTTCCAATAGAAACGAGATAATCTCAAAATCAATTGGATGATCAAGATCGAAACATGTATGGTTCATCAAATAAATCAAAGAACGATCTGTAATTGCACCATTATAACCTAAATCAAAGAATTCTCTACGGTAAATATAGAAAGAAGCATTTAAATCGTACACTTTGGGCGCAGACTGACGAGTGAGAACTGTACCTGCATCCTTCACCTTATTATAGTAGCCATTTTCCTTCTGCTCAACTTGATTGAAATAAGGACTTCTTCCGGGTTCGCTTACAGAGAAAAGATTAACAGCATTTTTATCTGCTTTCAAAAGTTCAAAAGCTTCTTCAAGATCCTCCATTGTTCGAAGAGGAGAGGTTACGTCCATATCCAGCACATAATCATATTCCACTCCTTTTGACTTCTCCGTATAAAGAACGATATCTTTAATGGCATCAATTTTCCCTACTGTATCACCACCAAGTGAAGCCGGACGCTTATAGTCGGATCGAAGTCCACATTCTTCTACCACTCTAATTATTTCATCGGAATCTGTAGAGAGAGCAATCTCAACATTTCCATGTTTTTCTTGGAAACGTTTTGCGATATCAATAGTATAACCGATAAGCGGTTTACCATTCAAAACCTTAATATTCTTGCCAGGGATTCCCTTAGAACCACCACGTGCACAAATTGTAATAAGGATATTCATAATGATGATTGTTTAAAATATTCCTTTAGTTAATTTCAATACCTGATAAGCATGTTGTACATCGCTATCATTTGGTATCATACCATTTATTATATCGAAGAAATGCTTTATTTCAACCATCTGAAAAGCATTCCGTTCAGTGTTTAATTGTATAGTTTTACCTTCTTTCAGATATTCAACTATGCCATTAGCAATATCACAATGAATGGTATCTTCAGGAAGAAAAATATCCATTGCTCGGAGCGTCTTTCGTCCGAAATAATCCAAATGAAGCTCTATCGTTGTAGTATCTGTTTTAGCAATATAAATAGCAATATCATCGCTATCAATTTCAAGTGATGAAATTTGATCTTGGATAGAGAATATTCTCTTTGGCATTCCATAAAAATGGGTCAAGTAATCCCATTCATGAATTAAATCAATGCCAACACCACCACCCATATTACGATGAGCACTATAGCACTCACGATAATCTTGACCGGGTCGCCAATCGGGAAGATAACTTGAAGAAATTGCGCGAACTGCTATTGCGTCTTTGTAGTTGATATTCTCCTTCACATATTGCAATACTGGATTATATCGAAGTGGACAAGCCACATACGAAGGGATGTTATTGATGGCATCGAACAATGACTCATCAACCTCAGTCGAGTCAGAGACAGGTTTTTCAATGAAAAACGACTTTGCATGCTTTGCAAACTTTCGAACGGCCTCATAATGCATAGAAGTAGGATTTGTCACAAAAACAGCATCATACAGCTTATCTGAAGATATTTCATCAGCATAGAGAAACTGTTTAGCAACCTTCGGCAAAATATCTGAAGGGAGTTCTCGCGAAAGGTCACTTCTGTATAAATCTATATCGTAAGAATCGCCTTGTGACTCTATTAGTTCACAAACATTCTTGAAATGACGCTTACCAATGGAACCAAGTCCTACAAATGCAATAGAATAATGTCTCATTATGCTTCAATCTCATCAATGATATTAAGAACGGCCTTGTCCTTTTCAAAATTCCAAGCAGGCTGGTAGTTCTTATCTTCTATCTGCTTTAGATACGAATATAATTCTTCACGATAAGGATTCTCTGTGATAAAAGCCGCATATCCCTCTACGTGCTCAGAAGCATCTATGAATGATATATTCTCTTCTAACTTTGCCTCTATATTATATTGGTTTAACGAATCAGCTGTACCATTCCAAGAAAGTTGAAATTGTTCACCATAAACTTCAATATGGCGATATGGTTTGCGAGCAACAACATCCACTGCAAAAACGCCTTTTGCTCCAGATTCATGTTCGAGCATAATGAGATAATTATCATTATAGTGGATATTTAGTTTAGTGTTCTTACTCTTCATTACTTTTACATCAGTAATTGCACCGAAAGCTGTAACAATCCATGGTAAGTCAATGGCCATTATCTCTCGGCAACCATTGGTTCGAGGATTGCCAATGAAATAATTATTGTAACTCTCCCAAGGATGCCAATCGGGGAGATATTGACCTACATGATATATATAGTTTAAAGGACATTTTGCCTCATGTACTTTCTCAATGATGGTTTGGGTTTCCTTACGATAAAGAAAAGTTGACGAAAGAAATAAGACTTTCCCTCTTTCTTTGGCAAGCATTATATTTTCATCATATCCATCCTGCACAAGATTGATTTCTGTAAAAACATGAAGATTGTGTTCTAAACATTCCTTAATAATAGCAGCATGAGAAAGAGGGGATGTTGATATAACTGCTGCATCTATGGGCTCTTTAGCACAAGCCTCGCTAATACTATTAAAACACTTAACTCCAAATGTCTCCATTACTTCAGCACAACGGATTTCTTGACTATCAATTCCAAAGATCTCGACATTCTTATGTTCACTAAGCAAACGAATTCTACGCTTGCCCATAGACCCTAAACCTATTACAATAATCTTCATAAATATTATGAGTTATAGAACTTCTTCTGTTTCAATATATCCAATGAATATGTAGAGATTACATTATAAATATTTTGAGCAGTCCCTTCTTTATCATAAGGATTTTCTGTTGTCTTGCAAAACTCTCTAAAGTCTGTAGATAATATTATCTGCAATCCTGCGATAATAGCTTCTTTATCAGACTTGCAATCCACTACGGATTTACTCTTAGTGCGTCCATTCTGACGATCGCCTATATTTAGAGTAGGAATATGAGCCGATGGAACTTCAAGTATTCCACTCGAACTATTTCCTATCACAGCAGAAACATATTTGAGAGCAGAAAGGTATCGGCGCATCCCAAGACTAATAAAAGCCATACAATGGGAGTTTTTAGCACAATATTCTTCTATAGCCACTTTAATAGTATCACCACCTTGGTCTGAATTAGGCATAGTAAAGAGAACTCGTAATTCAGGAAACTCATCCAATGCAGCAAGAAAATCTTTAATTTCATCTGCTGAAGTTCGATTTCCCAAGGTTACAGGGTGATAGGTACATATCACTGTATTTTCATCTATCTTATAATGCAATGATGCCTCTAACTCTTCTTTACTCAACAAGGGTACAAGTTTCAAATTTTCCACGCCTATGGCACCTACATTGAATACCCTATCTGGTTGCTCTCCAAGTTGAATAACACGTTTGCGATATTCTTCAGTAGAAGTAAAATGCAAACTACTCATTTTGGTAATGCAGTGACGAATACTATCATCAACAGCACCTTCTGAGACTTCCCCTCCATGAAGATGTGCTATAGGAATGCGGAGCATCATACATACAGTGGCAGCTATATGCATTTCATAACGATCACCAAGGATTACAACCATATTGGGAGTTAGTCTCGAAAGAGCTTTCGTCATTCCTTCAAGTTCAGTTGCCATAGAATCCAAAACACCTACAGCGTCGTCTGAGAGTTTAGGCATTGGGACTTTCTCATTGATAGTGAAACCGTCAGCCTCTATTTCCTTATATGTATTTCCATATTCAGGCATCAAATGCATATTTGTTACTATCACCTGTAACTCGGAATCTTTACTATCATCAACGAGTCGCATGAGGCGTGAAAGCAATCCGTATTCAGCGCGAGTACCAGTTATGAAACAAATCTTCCTCATAATTCTATCATTTCTTCTTCTGCAAAATCACGTATAGCTCTCGTTCCAATTATTTCTTCCCAATGCATAGGAGAAATACCTGTTCCTGGTCTCTTTACTGTAAGATTATATTCAGTAAGTACATCTCCTTGTTTGATGGGACAAGCAGCAACAATACTCTTTCGTGCAATTGCGAGATTTTTACTTTCGGATGCCGAGACATGTTTTTGTCCATCTCCAAGAGCGAACTCAATATTCCGAATAGCAGAAACCATAGATTTAAGTTCGTCAGGTTCCAAAGATGCTTTGTGATCTGGACCAGGCATATTACGATCTAATGTGAAGTGTTTCTCAATCACTTCTGCACCTAAAGCAACTGCCGCAATAGTTACTTCAATCCCCTTGGTATGGTCAGAATAACCAACCTTTACGCCAAATTCTTCTTTAATGGCAATCATTGCCCGAAGGTTAACATCTTCGAATGGTGTAGGGTATTCTGTATTGCAATGCAAAATGGTTATCTGATCTTTTTTCAAGCCGAACTTAAGAAGAGTATCAACGGCATTATGAATGTCTTCCACTTCACACATTCCCGTTGAAAGAATAATAGGCTTGCCTATTTGTGCAATCTTACGAATATAAGGGTAATTAGTTATCTCACCAGAAGGAATCTTCCAAAGTGGCAAGTTCAAAGATGCCAAATAATCAATGCTATCAAAATCGAAAGCTGTTGAAAAGAAGTGAATCCTCTTCTCTTTACAATATGATATCAACAATTCATGATCAGCTTGTGAAAGTTCAAGTTTCTTAAGCATTTGGAATTGGCTATCATTGTCATCCCCAATATTCTTCTTCTGATACTCAGCCTGCTTTGCTTTCTTTGTGACTACATTTTCAGCCTTAAAAGTTTGGAACTTAACATAATCCACACCAGCCACTGACGCAGCATCAATAAGCTGCTTCGCGAGTTCTAAGGATCCATTATGGTTTACACCTGCTTCTGCAATAATGACTGTATGTTTCATTTCTTCACCATTAATACGGCAGGATTTCCTGCATAAATTCCTTCTTGTTTCTGGGTTTTTCTAATCATACATCCTGCCGCAAAAACACTATTTGCCGGAATGCTTGTGGCATTGACCATCACACTCTGACTACCAAGAAAGGTATTGGCGCCTACTTTACAATCACCATTCACCATGGCTCCTGTAGAAATGTGACAATAATCACCTATTACAGCATCATGTTCGATGTTTGCAAGCGTATTGATTATACAACCCTTTCCAATTCTAGCTCCAGCATTCACCATAGCTCCATGAAGGACTACAGTACCTGCTTGGATTTCAGCATATTTTGAAACACGTGCAGAAGAAGCAATAATTGTTGCCAAATGACCGCCCGCTACTTCAACTTTATCATGAAGCTTAATACGCACTATAGGATTCTTGATAAATCCAAGAGTCACTACAAAATCGTAGTCTTCAACATATTTCGTTATATCATCATCGCAACCTATCACTTTTGCATCCAAGATTTCCTGTCCTATATGCTCAGGCATATCCAATACACCTTTTATCATATAACCAGCACTTTCTGCAGCTTCTATAACTGATTTACAATGACCACCACCACCGACAAGAATCAAAGGGCGTTTCATTACAATCTTACACTAGAAGGAATATTCACGACTCTATCTGCAAACCAAATGGTATTCTCCAAACCATCATTCTCGCAGCTTTCGAACATTGGCAAACGATTCATAAGTTCCCAGATAGGACGAGTCATCACGCCATTGTCATTGGTTTGCTCCAAGAACTCTAGTTGTGCAGTTTTATCTTTTAGAATCACTGCATTCAACCAATAATTAGAGAATGTATCGGATGAATCTACAAAGAATTCGATTTCTGGCACATTCTTGAAGTATGCTTCATACTCTGCTGCAACTCGACGCTTGCTTTCTACGTATATATCAAGGTTCTCTAATTGAGCACAACCCAGAGCTGCATTAATATTAGGCATACGATAGTTATATCCGATATGATCATGACGAAATTCCCAACGATGAGGTACCTTCGCTTGAGTGGTGATATGCTTGGCATACTTTCCAAATTCTTCATCGTTAAAGAGAAGCATACCTCCACCACCTGTTGTAATGGTTTTATTACCATTAAAAGAAATAGCACCAATTTTACCGAATGTGCCTGTGTGCTGACCTTTATAGGTTGAACCGATTGACTCTGCAGCATCCTCTACTAGTTCGATGTGCCACTCTTTGCAGAGATTGACTATTTCCTCAATACGAACAGGATGACCGAACGTATGCATAGGAACACAAGCCTTGATGCGACGACCCGTATTCTTGTTATAACAAGCCTTTGTATCTTGTTCACAAGGATACTGAGGTGTAGCATAGTCGGTATGTAGTTGAATATCATCCCTTGATATATTTTTGTTATCTCGCACCTCTGCATTAGCTTGCAGCCATGCCTTCATGGCATCAGGAGAAAGTCCCATTGTAGAGCGGTCAACATCAATGAATACCGGATGTGCCCCAATGTATGAAAGAGCGTTGCAAGTAGCAATAAAAGTTAGCGCCTGTGTGAGCACTTCATCATCACGCTCTACACCTGCAAGCATCAGACTCATGTGCAACGCATTGGTTCCACTGACACAAACCACAGCTTTCTTTGCACCTGTATATTTGGCCATTTCTTCTTCAAAACGGTCAACAAACTTACCAACGCTTGATACGAATGTAGTATCAATACATTCGCTTAGATATTTTTTCTCATTTCCTACAAAAACAGGAACGGAAAGAGGTGTAAACTCTTGATTTCCATATACTGACTTGATAAAGTCAATATGTTTTGAATAATCTGCCATAATCAAATTACATTTTTTCGTCTAAGTTCTTTCCTTTCTCTTCATGTTCGAAGTTGGGTATAAACTTTTTAATAGATTCTACTACTTGTGCTTTAGTAAATTCGGCAGAAGCGAATATGGATTCTAACTCATCGAAGAAACTGTTAATCTCGTTCATAGTTCGATGACGCGACTCTTCCACAACTCCTAATGCAGCAAATCTTTCCATATTCACTTTCTCACCAGGAACATAAAATTCTTCGTAAGCTTTTTCTCCTGTAGTATCGCTCTTGAAGAAAACTACTGGATAATTCTCACTATCGTAATCCATAGCAGCAGCATATTTCTTAGCTTCAGAATCGTTGACACATTCAACTTTATTAAAGCCTTCTGCCTTTACAAAATCATCGCAGATAGCAGAGAATGTGAGCATCTGTTCTTCGCCTAATTTTGGAAAAAAAACTTCTCCACCCCTTCCAAGAATACAAGCTAACATACAAATCTGGCCGGATTCTTCAGGGGAAACAAAATAACGCTTTACGTCACTAGGTGCAGCAAGCGGTTGTTTCTTCTGTAAACGATGAATCCAACCATCTGGCAACGAGCCATTGCTAAATGCGACATTAGCGAAACGGGCTGTCGTAACCTTGAAGTACTGGTTATAGGCCATTACCAAGTCTTCCATAATACGCTTGCTAGCTCCCATGATATTGACAGGATTAGCAGCTTTATCAGTAGAAACGCAGAAGAAATGCTTTGGTGGATATACGTTAAGAAGATCCATCAATTTCTTGGCTTTGATATCATTGTTTTCAATCAAGGCTTGCACACTATACTTATCTTTCTCTGAACGCACATGCTTATGTGCTGAGAAATTAGCAACAATATCAAAGCCTTTCTCCTCGCGAAAAATACGTTCAAAAATAGGATCTGCAAAGTTTAATGTGTAACAACGGAATTCAGTTGGGCAGTAAAGGCCTTCAGTAGAACGAACATCACGCACGAGTTCGGCCAAACCATTCTCATTTAAATCGACTACAACTACAGATACCGGCTCAAAGCGAAGAACCGCTTTGATAAAACTAGAACCGATGGAGCCGGCACCACCAATGACACACACTTTCTTACCTTTTATCTCTTGTGTAAGAGTTTCGCTATTTCTAACAATGTCTCCTGCAAACATGCTATCGCTACGAGATGTTACACTGTCAGAAATGAATTTATCGAGATTGAACATATATATATAACTTATAATAATTTCTATTTCAATGATTGCAGATACCACTCAAAAAGTTTCTGTACACCCTCTTCAATTTCTATCTTATGATGCCATCCCAAAGAATGCAACTTTGAGATGTCAATAAGTTTTCTTGGCAATGCCGTTAATATCACAGAAATTATTATTCCTTGTTCGTTTCAATGCCATACTTAACCAAGACGGTCTTGATGACATATTCCTCTTCATTGGTATATTCCAATGGTGAAGTGAGCAGGCTATCTTCCTTCATTAATTGGGGTGCATACTTTGAATAGATACAGGTGCTACCAACTAAACCGTGATGGCCACATACGAATATTTTACTCTGTTTAACTAACATACTCTTACTTCACAATTCCTTTTTCAAGGTAAGCGGCCAAATTGGTACGGACGCGCTCGCTTTCACGTTCTACAGCCACTTTGGCCATGTCGCTATCTATCATCAACTTCACCAACTCCTCGAAACTGGTCTTGCTTGGATTCCATCCCAATTTTGCCTTGGCCTTCGTTGGATCGCCCCAAAGATTTACTACATCGGTTGGGCGATAGAAATCTGGAGATACCTCTACCAGACATTTGCCTGTAGCCTTGTCATAACCTTTTTCATCAAGGGCTTCACCCTTAAACTCAAGTTCGATACCTACATGATGGAATGCAAGCTGCGTAAATTCGCGAACGGAGTGTTGTACACCGGTTGCAATGACGAAGTCCTCTGGTTTGTCGTTCTGAAGGATAAGCCACATGCACTCTACATAGTCCTTGGCATAGCCCCAGTCACGGAGGGAATCTAAATTTCCGAGGAAAAGCTTGTCTTGCTTGCCTTGTGCGATACGAGCTGCAGCAAGGGTAATCTTACGGGTCACGAATGTCTCACCACGGCGCTCAGACTCGTGGTTGAACAAGATACCTGAGCAGCAGAACATATCATAGGCTTCACGGTATTCCTTAATGATCCAGAAGCCATAAAGCTTTGCTACAGCATAGGGTGAATAGGGATGGAATGGTGTGTTCTCATTCTGAGGTACCTCCTCTACTTTACCATAAAGTTCGGAAGTGGAAGCTTGGTAAATACGGCAAGTCTTTTCCAAACTGCAAGCACGGACGGCTTCCAAGACTCTCAATACGCCGGTTGCATCTACATCGGCTGTGAATTCAGGAGAATCGAAGCTCACCTGTACATGACTCTGCGCTGCCAGGTTATAAATTTCTGTTGGACGAATGGCTTTTACCACCTTAACCAATGACATCGAGTCTCCGAGGTCTCCATAGTGAAGGTGAAAACCGGGATGTCCTTCCAAATGGGCGATACGTTCACGGTAGTCTACAGATGAACGACGGATAATTCCGTGCACCTGATAACCTTTTTCTAATAAGAACTCGCTGAGATAGGATCCATCCTGTCCTGTTACCCCTGTAATTAATGCTACTTTATCCATAACCTGGTTTTTGTATTTTTGTAGTTGATTATTTCAAATGTTTTATTGGTATAAAATATGTCCACAATTTGTTTACGCATTAATACATTCCACTACTTCTAAAATTCCAAAAGAAGTTTAGAGAATCATCTATCAGCCACAGTTCAGGAGCCGGCTTGCCGCTAAATTCAGCCCAATTCGCTTTCAGCGACTGAAGTCCACGCATATCTTCTCCGGGAGACGCATACTCGGCAGAGGTACAAGTGGGAACATAGTCTTTCAGCGGTTTCGGCAAATCTTGTAGGGACAATACCTCAATTGTGTGTTCCCAACATTTGCCTGCGGGATAATCGTAGACAAAGCCCATCTCCTCTCCGGGTAAGAGGTGGAGCTGCGCTAAAGTGGTCTTTGAGGTCAATGCTACCCAGTTGCCTTCACGTTTAAAACGAAAGGCATGATTGCGCATTTTGTCCTATTCAAACAGAAAAGTTATCAAAGCGTAAAGCTCTATTAAGCTTATAGTGTCCGGAACCAAAAGCACCCGGCTGACGGGTGTATCCGCTAACGTAATTTTTAAAGTGACTTCTTGAGTCGTATTTTTGATTTTCTTTGTCATTCTCGTTCACAGTCTTTAAATAACCTATACGCTTCCATCAACCTCTCTCCATACCTGTTTATCGTAAAATCCGGACCATTATAGTATTTAGAAAACGTAACCACGCTCTTGGTTTGCAAGGCAACGAGCATTCGGGGATTGTTTTTAATGAAATTAGCGAAAAGAAGAAGTTGCTTATATTCGCTTTCACACATGTTTTGCACAAAGCTTTCTACATCCGGCTCACCGTAAGCGGCATATTTGGAGCCCATAATCTGAAACATACCCCAACTGGTGGAACTGTCCGCTGCCTCAATATGAATCTTACGTGACCGTTCCAGAAGGGCATACTCGTGCACGACTCCTTTGTAATGTCCTTTTTCCCACATAGGATAAAGAACGTCTTCATTACCTGACACATATTCAGCGGGATTGAGGCCGAGCTTCTTTAACTGTCTCCAGAATATATACCCCACAAAACGAATGACGGGCTTGCCGGGAGCGAAAAAGCCACCCCTACCTTCCGTCTCCACATGATGAACGGCTTTCAAAACGGCAGAATCACAGTTCAAGAATTGGGAAATTTGAATAAAGTCTTCGCCTGTGAGACGTTTAATACCGGAACTTTCTATTGTATTCATCAAATTGTTTTCTATTTAGGCATTTGCCTATAGGTGTACAGAATACTCTTACGTACAGGTTAATCTTCCACTTCTTCCCAAGGATAGGGATTATCCACCACATTCTGAAATTCGTCAATTGCTTCTTGCTGTTCAGCGGCAAGCGATGCGGAATCCCAAGAAGCAATGATTTTACGTCCTTCTTCCGCCAAAGGCTCATCATACACCTCGCCATAACAGGCTGTAAGCAGGCGAAGCTTCAATAACGAAGCGGGAAGAGTTTCGAGAATATCCCAGCAACGATTTAAAACTTCCTGGACATGCAGTTGTTTTTCACCGTGATCTATGAACGAAGCGTTATAGCCCATCAGAAGAGCGAGACAAACATTTGCCTGTTCTTCGATAGTGGAACCTTTGGCACCGGAATTATACAAAGCCGTAGTCAGGCGGTAAACTTCACCGTTACGACGGGAAAGGTCGTCGCTATAGACCGGATTCCCGTCCATACCTAAATACATCAGATCGTGCGCTGCACGCTGAAGAGCAAGTGTTTCTTCAGAAAGAGACATAATGATTTATGATTTATAATTTATGATTTATCAGCTGTTCAATGGCAACGGCCGATTGTCAATTATTTGATTACTTCTATGAGATCCGGATGAATGGTGGCAAGCGCAACGGCAATAACACCTTGTATCTCGATAACCACACGGCGGTCACGCGCGCCTTTTACTTTCAGGAAGACGCCTTCCTGACCCTCGAAGTCACCGCCCGTTATACGGACTTTGGTACCTTTGGACAGATTCAGCTCATCAGGTTGGAAGTACATGAGATGATCATTGTAAGTACCGGCTACAGCAATAAAGCGTTGCATCTCACTGTCGGAGATAATAATCTTCTGACCGCTACGGGTATCCGTAATGTATTGCAAATAGCTTACCTGTGATTTGATGCGTTTCACCTCGGAAGGACGGGCATGGACAAAAAGCAAGTTATGTACAACCGGAACCAAAGCACGGACTTTCTTACCTTTCTTCATGCTGATCTTGTATTGCATGGGAACGAAACAACCCATTTTCTCTTTTTCAAGAAGACGCATGGCATCAGGCTCTCTACGGTATGTGGCACGCATTGCGTACCATATTTCGGTCTCTTTGTCCGCTTCCATATCAGGGGCTATTTCAGAAAAGGGTGTTCTCCCGGGGCTTTGACATCCTTGCATACACTTGAATTTCAATCACTTGCGAACACTTTATGTAAGATACGGCAAGTATTGTGTTCCTCTTGCCAATTGATTTTTCGTAGTTGTTCATTACCCTATTTGTTTTCGCAGGTAAAGAACTATAAGCGAATGGATTAAGCCAATAAATCGTCTTTTAATCGTTCGTTTAAAAGGCACGTCGGAAGGCTATTTTCACACTAAGATTCTTTCAATAAGAAAGTAATCGTAAAATCACAATTTTATTTCAGAGGTAATCAGCTATGTATTAGTAATATATATAGCAAAAAAGAAAATATTTAGTTTTTCTTTATCAGAATATTTTGTTGTTTCATTTCCGGGCATTATCTTTGTGCACATTAAACGAACGATTAAAAAACACCCCCAATTTACAACAATCATTATTGACACCACATTCATCACCCCACCCCACCTCCTATTTAATCACCCTTAAAGTACTATCCTGAAAGACTCTCAAAAAACACATCCTCATTATAATAATGTACCCGCGTATACACACCCACAGGCACGTATTTTCCTAACTTTTTCTTTAGACCTTGTTACACACATTCTATAAATAATAGGTAGCGGGTCCCCATACCTATTTACCATTCCGTGTGTAACACATGGAACAAAAAAACATTCACTTTTTCAGATGGAAACAACAGATATTACAGATAGAACCGTTAATTTTGCTTTCGAATAGCGAATTTAAAATAAATTACTAACTTCTAAAATTGTGATTTTATGACTAAAAAAACACAATCTTGAGTATTGAGCTCATTAACAAAGATCATTACAGCATCGAAATCGAGAGAAAAGAAGACAGGGTCAATATCCTGTTAGTTGAAAATGAAGCGTTTGGAGAACGGATTCTGGTCGGGGCAGAAGAAAGGGAGGAGTTCCTCACTCCATGGATAAACATGCTTATCCGCCACAAAAAAGAAACGGGAATCAAAGGAACCATGGATCTGGCAAGGAAACTGGAGCACATCGCGCGCTTTGAAAAGGGAAAGCAGGAAAAAGGATTCCTGACACTGAAAAGCATTAATACTGATATCATTAATCTGAGAAAAGCATTTCTGGAAAAAGAGGAGGAAGCGAAAAAAAGAAAGAAAAATAAGTGAACAGACAAAATTGTGCAAAAACGCCTTTTTATTGCTACAAGGCGTTTTTGCCATTCTGAATATTATCCCCTACTTCGCGGCGCCGATAAGGCGGATTTAAATAACTAAAAAACAAATGGAAAATATTCCGGTTACCGCATACAGCGGATTCAGCAATGTCCGGGGAGAGATTACACTCCGGAAAGTAATTGAGAACATCACAACGGGGATACATGCGAAAAGCGTATCCAAAATCAGACTGTTAGTAGGACAAGGAAAGATGGAAGAGGCGAATAATGTGAAGAAGCAGCTGCCTTTCTATACCGTCACGGCGGGATATCGGGAAAAAAGGCAGGCATACAGCGTGATAAGATACACGCACATCACCCTGCTGGACATTGACGACCAGCCCGAAGAGAAGCTGGAAGAACTGAGAGGGAAAATCAATGGGGATCCCGACACGCTGGCCTCTTTCCTGACTCCAAAAGGACACGGGTTCAAGGTCTTCGTGTTCCTGAAAACGGATTATGCCACCCGGCTAAGGGCTACGTTAGCCGCAGAAGAAAAAGTAGGATTCAGCACGTTGGAAAAACATCACCTGGCCATGTACAACGCCTGCAAGGAATATTACGAAAAATTGCTCGGCGTGGAAGTGGACGGAAGCGGAAAGGACATATCAAGGGGGTTCTTCACCTCCTTCGATGAAAAGGCGTACCTGAATGAAGGACTGCTGAAAGAGGTGGACGAGACACTGACAAATATCATTCCACCCGAAAAGCCACAGCCGGGGAGAAGGAAAATGATAAGTGGTAAAGTGGTGAGTGATAAGCCGGAGAATGAAGGGAAGCCCAAGAGTGGGAATAAACCGGAGGGCAAGAAAGCAGAGGCCGGTAAACCGGAAGCCGAGCCGTGGGAAAAGATGGAATTCAACAAGGCAGTGCTCTCAGTAAAGAGAATATCAAAGTTTGAACCGGGAAACCGGGACAGCTTCATGTTCGCACTGGGCAACAAGTGTTATGCAAAAGGACTGGAAGAGGAAACAGTGATACGCCTGGCACAGGAAAAGTTAGGCAGTGAGGAGTTTGATGTGGCGGCACCCATACGAAACGCGTATATTTATACCGACAAGACGTATGAGGCGCTCGGGAGAAAGCAAGAAAAACCGGACACCATAAACCAGGTACTCGACTTCCTGAAAACACATTATGACTTCCGAAGGAACGTGATACTGGACCGCCTGGAATACCGCAACTTCAACGAGAAGGAAGAAAGATGGAAAGGCAGGTTCCGCCCCATGAGGACAAGAAGCTACAACGCCATCTTCCTTGACCTGCAACTGGCGGGAATCAAGTGCTTCCGAAATTACCTGCAGACGGTCATCGACTCTTCATACCCCAAGGACTTCAATCCCTTCACGGAGTATATCGGGAAACTGAAACCATGGGACGGAGTGACCGATTACATCGGCCAGTTGGCGGATACCGTACAGGCGGAAGACCAGGAGTTCTGGAAGAAAAGTTTCAGGAGGTGGTTCGTGGGAATGCTGGCCTGTGCATTGCAGGACGACACCGTGAACCACCTGGTAATCATACTCTACTCCGAACAGGGAAAGGGAAAGAGCACATGGATAAGAAGGCTGCTGCCGCCCGAGTGGAGGGAATATTACCGGAACGGAATGGCCAACCCCGAAAACAAGGACCACCAGCTGCTGCTCAGCACCCACCTCATCATCAACATGGAAGAGTTCGAAGGGGCAAGGGTCGGAGACCTGGCCGGGCTGAAGAGGGTAATCACACAGGAGAGCGTCACGGAACGGAAAGCGTACGACGCGCAGGCGTACACCTTCATACGGCACGCATCTTTCATTGCCAGCACCAACAGCCGCCAATGCCTGCAGGACATAGGGGGAAACAGACGGTTCCTGCCCTCATCCATCATTTCACTGGATTACAGGACACCCGTCAACTACGAGGGAGTATACGCGCAGGCGCATGCCCTGCTAAAGCAGGGGTACCAATACTGGTACGAAGGAGAAGAGATAGACGAGCTGAACCGCCACAACGAACTGCACCGAATGAAGGATCCGGTGGAGGAAAACCTGCTCGTATACTTCCGGAAGCCGGAGCCCGGAGAGACCTGCGTGAAATGGATGCCCGCAGCCACCATACTCAGTAAGATAGCCATTTACGGAAAGATACAGGTGAACAGGCAGACGATACAGATACTGGTGATGTCGCTCGAAAAATACGGGTTCAGGACAAGAAGGAACAGTCAGGGAAGCACCGAATATGAAGTGATAGACCTGCAAAATGATGAGGTAAACAATGGATTCAGGGAAAAGAACCGGGATGAAAAGGACGGGAAAGACGATAAGGAAGAGGGAGTATTGCCGTTTTAAATTTCGCATACTCTCTATTTATCAGTTGACAAGGGAACAAGGGGAATAGAGGATGAAAAGGTTTCTTGAAAGTAGAGTTATCATATAATGTAACGGGTGATAAGAAATAATGTAATGTAGGATTACATATATTCTTATCACTCGTTACATCTATTGGCATTTTATTTACAAAAAGTACAAATCTTTCATTTGCCGGATTCAAACTATCTAAGGCTCACCGAGATACTTGAATATAAGTTTCACTTCAAGGGGCAGATAAGAATGGCGGTTCTTGTTATAACCCGCTTCCTTCAGTTCCGACATCAGTTGCCTGTTAGCATAAATCCATCGGCGAAGAAGTTGTAGGGCGGTAGTAATACATACACCGGGATTGTAAAGCATGGCAAGGTCGGCTTTGGTATAAGCGCGGACAGGGACTTTTTCATCTAAGTTTTCTTCTTTCATAAGTTTGTTTTTTAGTGATTTACATGGTATAAAGGTACTCATTTACAGCGACAACAGAAAGGAATAAAGAAGGTATTACCTCTCATTTAGATTCTCTTTTTTTCATACAAACTCAAATAGCTTCAAGCGGAAAGTGGAAGGGAAAAGAACGGGGTATATTTGCAATGTCCAAAGGGGAAAAGAGCGAAAATCTTCCGGCAAGCCCATGATGGCAGAGCAAATTAAGAAAAGCATGAGAAGAGGATTCGGACAGCTTTCCCAAAAGGATCATTAAATAACCTTGTTTTTTAACTTTAAAAAATGATTGATTATGGGAGTACCATTCAAAAAGATTCCGCGGAGAGATCCGCGAAAGGAGGATGCGGTGGCAAAGTTTTATCCGCAACTGGTAACGTTAGGGGACAACGCCGACCTGGAAGACGTGGCATACGTGATGAAGGAGAAAAGCTCGCTAACCTTGGGAGATATCAAAAGTGTAATTACCAACTTTGTAGAAGCGCTGATTGACAAGCTGTATGGCGGACAATCGGTGAACATCAAGGATTTCGGAGTGTTCAGCCTGTCGGCACGGACCGTCGGAGTGGAGAAAAAGGAGGATTGCACGGCTAAGAACATCAAGGCCGTGAAAATCAATTTCCGACCGTCAACCACCATCAGACCGGATGTGACGGCAACACGTGCCGGACAGAAAATTGACTTCTACGATCTGGAAGCATTGGTAAACAAGGACGGAAGTTCGTCAGGTGGCAACTCTTCCGGTGACCAGGGAGGATCCGGTAGCGGAGAGGGAGGACTGGATGAAAATCCGCTGGGTTAAAATACCACTAATCATTTAATCAAAGAATATGAAAAAGTCAATCTGGGATAAAATTCTCAAAATTGTGATTGCGGTAGCTTCGGCTATAGTAGGAGCACTGAGTGCCAATGCCATGAATGTGTAAAGGGGTAAGATAAATCTCCCTCAAAAATGAATAAGGCTGCTTCATCAGAAACAGCCTTATTTTCTACAAAATAAAACTGACCTATCAGAAACTCAGAATGGTTAGTATAATTTTGCATGATAAAACCATAACTCACAACAATAACAGAACGCAATAGTTAATCTTTATTAATATAGAGTTAAAAAGCAATTATAAGAAACCTTACTTTTGTATTTTTGTATTAATATCTAATATTAATTCAATATAAAAGAATACTTAATAATCTGGTTATGAGACTTTTTTTATCTTGGAAACATATAATCAGCCTCTGTTTTGTCTTACTACACTTAAGTTTATCCATTGCCCATGCAACCGTAGTCCCCAAACAACATCGACTACTTATTATTAACTCTTATAATGAAGGAGCCCCATGGAGTCAAACGCTTATAACCCCTATTATGCTCCAAACTTCTTCAATAGAAGATGTCAGTGCCGATTTAGTACATATAAATGGGACATTTATCCGAAATGACTCATTGTACAACCAAATGGAAGAAGGAATTTTCCAGCGTTATGAAAAGAATAAGCCGGATTATCTGGTGCTCATAGGCAGTATAGCTTTTACTTTAAGAGATCGCATTCAGAAAGAATGGGGAGATATTCCAATGATATTGATTGCCAATGAAGATACCTATGCCCCCCGGGAATATTACTTCACAGGACGCTCTATAAATATGGCGGATAATAAAGTAGCACCTCTGAATGACATCAGAGAACAATATAACTTCACCTTTATTGAAACCCCGGATATGTATAAAGAAACCATCGACATGATGATACGGATGTTGCCTCAAATGAAGAGAATTATATTTGCGGCAGACGAACTTTATCAGAATCAACGACTGGACCGGCTCATACACTCGTACATCGCATCAGAATATCCGAATATCGAATACGAACGCCTGGTAGGTAAAGAAGAAAACAGCAAGCAACTACAAGAATATTTATTGACAGATGATCCGACCACAAGCATCTTATTTTCTACCTGGTTCTATGAACGTAAAAACCTGTTTGGATCGCCTACACTCATCAGCGGTGATTTTCAGCTAGTGGCATCTTCACCTCAGCCGGTATTTGCGTTAAGAGGAGCGTATATCAATAAGGCAGGATTCATTGGCGGATACTTCTATGACCAAGCAGAACTAGAGAAATCATTAACTGACATTATCGGGCAAATGCTCCAGGGAAAAAAGCTACGTGACATCCCATTCGTATATAGTAAAAAGTCATACCCGCTCGTCAACTATGCACAACTGAAATTGGATGGCCTTGATGCAGACCTTTGTCCGTCAAATACAATATTCCTGAATAAACCGCTCACATTCTGGCAAAAATATAGATGGTGGATTATCAGCGGAACAATCCTGCTGCTTTCACTTGTGGTCATCGCACTTATAATATACTTGTTTCAGCGAAAGAAAATAGCCTTGTTCAGTGCCCATAATACACTTGTGTGCAATATGCCGATATCGTATACCCAGGCAAAAGTAGCTTTCGATGAAAAGGGAGAGGCAATAGATATAAAGTACCAAGCCGGCAATAGCTTGTTCAATAATTTATTTACAGCAAATGAGGAGAATGATATGAATAAGAATTCGCTTTCACAGATTGACTGTCTTCCCCGATTTATAAAAATGGTATTCAAAGAAAAACAAGCGATTACCTTTACCCACTATTTTAAGCCGACTCACACCTTTTATGAATTCATTATCTGCCAGTCGTCCGAAAAGCATACCATAGATATCTTCGGAGTTGACATCACAGCACGCAATGAAGCGGAAAACGCATTGCGGGAAATCAATAAGAAACTGGAAATGACCTTGAGCGTGGCTCGAATCATTCCTTGGCGCTGGAACCTGAAAAGCAATATGATTACTTGCGAATCAGAACAAATACTTGCCCACATGAATTTCACTAAAGAAAAAGGGTCCACTCCCCAGGCGCACATTATAAAGGCCTCCGAATACTTTCAGAAAATGCACCCGGAAGATGTGGAACGTATGCAGCAGATACACAAGAATCTTGTATCCGGAAAATTACAACATGCCAAAGAAGAGTTTCGCATCATTACTGAAGTGGAAGGACGAAAATTTACAGATTGGCTTGAAACGAATGCGGTAGTAGATCAATACGATGAGCAGGGCAATCCGATATCATTGGTAGGTTCGCTACTATTAATTACAGAACGTAAGAGACAAGAGAAGGCACTGGTAACAGCTAGAGAAAAAGCTCTGGAATCCGAGCGGCTAAAGTCTGCATTCCTGGCTAATATGAGCCACGAAATACGCACACCATTGAATGCCATCATAGGTTTCTCCAGCCTGCTGACCACCACTGAGGATGAACATGAACGGGAAGAGTTCATTAGTATCATAGAGAATAACAACCAGCTTCTCCTACAACTTATCAGCGACATTCTGGATCTGTCGAAAATAGAGGCAAATACTCTTGATTTCAATTACCAGAACGTTGATTTGAACGGACTGGCAAGAGATGTAGAAAGAACAGTACGACGCAGACTACAACCGAATGTTGTCCTGAAATTTATTCCCGGAGTTACCAAGTGCCATGTACAAACCGAACGTAACCGACTTTCACAAGTACTTATCAACTTACTTGTCAATGCCAGCAAGTTTACCTCGACAGGTAGTATCACATTTGGTTATGAAATCCGTGGAGAAGAACTCTATTTTTATGTAAAAGATACGGGCCGGGGTATCTCACAGGAAGATCAGAATAAAATATTCGAGCGTTTCACCAAAGTGGATACTTTCACCCAAGGAACAGGACTGGGCCTTTCCATCTGCAAAAACATTATCGAAAAGATGAAAGGAAGAATCGGAGTTGAATCTGAGGGTAAAGACAAAGGAAGCACATTCTGGTTCACAATACCGTATAAACCGGAAATTGCTACACAACAGAATAAGCGGCACGAAGCTGTTAATCCTACCACAACAGTACCCCAGCAAAAGCCTGTCATCCTAATAGCAGAAGACAATGAAAACAACTACCTGTTATTCGATTCTATTCTTAATAAAGAGTACAATCTGATACATGCCTGGAATGGTGAAGAAGCCATAGAATTATATCGAAAATTTCAGCCGCATGTCATCATCATGGATATCAATATGCCCAAAATGGATGGTTACGAAGCAGCGAGAGAGATACGGAAATTCTCAAAAACGATACCTATCATTGCAGTTACGGCATATTCCTTCTCTTCTGATAAAGAAAAGGTTCTGGAGAACGGATTCAACGGCTATGTACCTAAACCGGTCGACGTGCACATCTTGAAAGAAAAACTCCATAGTACAATCAAACAAAACATTGCAGCAATATAAGAGAATGTGCCAAAACAGAATAAAAGAACGCAAATTACATGAATTACGCAAACAACAAGTCAGATAAGTTCTGATTATCAGAAGGATAAAAAAAGAATCATTTGTGTAATTCATGTAATTTGCATTCTAAACTTCATTTTGACATACTCCCATCATTATCTTGCTTTAAATCTGAATTTTCTTTTTCTGCCGTCCCTTTTCCCCTATACTCGCTCGGACTGACCCCGAAATGCTTCCGGAATACCTCTCTGAAATATTTTGCATCGCAGAACCCGGTCATATCCGCTATTTCCGTAATAGAGTGTTCGCCTTCTTTCAACATTCGGGCAGCATACTGCATACGGATGAGACGTACATAATCTGCCGGAGAACAATCAGTCAATGCTTTCACTTTATTATAGAAACTACTGCGGCTCATGTGGTGAAGCGAACAAAGCATATCTACCGTAAAATCCGGATCGGCCATGTTCTTCTCCACATTTTCCCTGACGGAAGCTATGAATTTCCAGTCAAGTGTATCCCGACACCCTTTCGGCCATTTTTCAGTTTCAAAGTCCGAACTGCCATACTTCTTATGCAATAAGATCCGATTGGTAATCAAACGGTTGATACTCGCCTTCAATATGCTGATGCTGAAAGGTTTCGCCATGTAATCATCCGCACCTATCTTCAGTCCTTCCAGCATGTTTTTCTCATCACCCAATGCAGTCAACAGAAGCACCGGAATATGAGATGTTTCAATATTACCCTTAATGGCGGCACACAATTCATCTCCCGACATTTCCGGCATCATAATATCTGACAACACAAGATCCGGCTTAAATTCGGATAGGATTTCAAGAGCCTCCTTTCCGTTGTGACAGGACTGCACCAGATAATCCTCACCAAGCGTATTCACCAGATAAATACGCAAATCGTCATTATCCTCCACGATGAGGATACGTCGGGAAGAAGCATCACTCTGCTTGGGCTCAACGGCAGAAAGTGCCGGAATAACAACTTCCTGCATGCTAATAGATCGCTCCGGAGTTGCAGATATGATACTGGCTTTACGAAAATGTTTGTTCCCCTTAGGAAAAATGATTCTTACCAGTGTACCTTGTTCCGCCGTACTCTCTATAGTTATTTTTCCACCATGTAAACGCACCAGCCTATGCACCAATGCCAGGCCGATTCCACTACCGCTAACCCTCAAGTTGACGGCATTGCTACCTCGAAAATAGGTATGAAAAAGTCCTTTCTGTTCATTGCGGGGAATACCGATTCCGGTATCTTTCACCTCAATGCCCCAACCATCCTCATATTCTGATGCACTGACATATATGTTCCCATTTTCCGGTGTATATTTCATGGCGTTCGACAGGATATTCTTCATGATAGAATCCATCTTATCCCTGTCAAACCACACATTCAGGTATTGGAAATTACTATCGTAAGTCAACCTGATATGCTTGATGTTTGCATACGCATGAAATGTGTCACAAATGCCTGATATATACGTACCTAATTCATACTCAGCAATATACATATGTGACGAATAGGTATTGATACGTTCAAAATTAATAAGATTTGTTATAAGCCGTAAAAGAACATCCACATTTCTCAGAGCCATGCTCACATGGCCCTTACCTTCCTCATTCACCATATCTTTGTTCCGTAGTTCTTCCAACGGGGCCTTTATCAGAGTCAAAGGTGTACGGATGTCGTGAGCTGTATTTATAAAAAAGCGTGTCTTCTCTTCCGAAATCCTCTTCTGTTTCCTCAGTGTAATGATGCGGAACAGAATCACGCACACCAGAACAGCCAACATAATATAACCGGCTATAGCCCACGGAGTAGCCCACAACGGAGGAGATATGATAATCAACATACTGCGCTGTTCATAACTCTTATACTTTTCTTCGTTAGATACAGAACGTACATGAAGCATATATTTACCCGAAGGAATATTGGTGAAACGCATCAGGCCGTTGGAAGAAGGTGTAGTCCATTCATCATAAAAGCCCTCCAATCTCCAAGAGTATAAAATATTAGAAGGATAGTCATAATTAATGGAGGAAGCCCTCAGTGAGAAAGTGTTCTGTTCATATTTAAGTTTCAAAACTTTCGTATCGTTAATATCCGTTTCCAAGGGCGATTCTTCATCACCGGGATATACAGTCTGATAGGATATGTTTAGATCACTAAGCAACATCGGAGAAAAAGTTGGGACCGGAATGCGCATATCCGAGGGGAAACCGATGACACCATCATTACTTCCCAAAATGAAACGCCCGCTACTATGCAAAATACCGGCACCGGGATTGAAACAGACACTCATAAGCCCCTGTTCACGCGTCCAGTTATTAAATGACATTCTACGAGGTGAAAAATGAACAATTCCATTTTCCGTACTAAGCAATAAATCCCCGTCCGGTTTAGGAAGAATTGTATAGATATTGTTGGATATAAGGGCACAATTATCTGTATAATACTGAGCGAAAGCCTCTTCTTCGGGATTGTAAAGCACCAGTCCGGAACCACTGGTACCTATATACAACACTCCATCGTCTCCCTGATACAAGGCATGGATATGCATAGATTCCACAGGCATATCGATGCTGCGATATTTTCCGGAAAATTTGTCTAGCAAATATAGTCCTGCCGAAGTGCCAATCCACATCGAAGAATCGTCTTTTTCGCGAATGCAGGTAATAGAATTCAAGCCGGAATACAGGCGGGATTTGCCACTTTTAAGATCAAAACATTTCAGATTGTAAAAACCGCCTGACCAGATATTACCTTCCGAATCTTTCCTTATGTCACGAATGTACTGATCGGGACGCAGGTCTAAATGAAAGAAAAGAGAAGAAGCGATATAGTCAACCGTAAGGGCACGTTTATCTATCTGGTAAAGACCGGAGGTAAAACCACCTGCCAGAATAATTCCGGGCGAGATTTCACAAAGCGTCAGGAATATATGATTCTTATCTTCCAGTTCATGATCAAAAGTGCTGAAAAAGGAATGCCATTCCCCCGTAGCGGAACTATATAGACTTATGCCATTGCTGGTACCGAACCAAAGGTCACCGTCACTATCTTCAATGACATCATGTACCTGGTTATTGACAAGTGACTGACGGTTTCCAACCGAATGACGAGTCCAACGGTAACCGCTGTAACGATTGTCGCGGATGGTTATTCCACTGGGATAATTAGCAATCCAGATGCGACCATCGTGGTCTACATAGACATCGTTTATATTGTTACCATTCATTCCATTATGGATACTGTAATCTGCTACAATATAAGGGATTGCATGACATGTATCAATATTCATACGATAAATTCCTTTCCCGTCAGTAGCTATCAGAATTTCCCTTTCCCCAAAGGGGATAATACGTTTGATATTCACGTCACTAAGGGTCTCATCCGACCGGTTTTCCAGAGAAGTATTGAGATCACAAATCCACACTCCCTGCTTAAAAGTACCGACAAACAATTTCTTCAAAGCAGCTGAAAAGAATAATTCGCTCACCGGTGCATGAAGATTATATGCCGGTGTACACGAAAGTAACGTACGAGACTCATCCAATACCGCCCGATACAACCCGGACTCCGTACCTATGAAGAAGTTTTCCCTATCTATCTGGGCAATAGAAGTGACATTACTGATTATACTGGATGATAATTGCGATATCTTTCCTGTGCGGGTATCGAACAATGCCATTTGTTCCTTACTGCAAAGCCAGATACGTCCGGAATGATCCATATAGCTATATGTAATATTCGGCGAAGAGATTCCCTTTTCCGGTAAAGGAGGCATATACACCTGTTCGAACCGATCCCGTCCCTGCTCATAGCGGAAAATGCGGCCTTTCCGTCCAGTTCCCCACAACACACCGTCGTCAGCCATGTAAAGCCAATTCAGGCTAAACTGCATATTGAGCTTCTGTCCCTTATCCGTCAATTCATAGTGTTTGATTTCCTTGCCATTGTAACGGTCCGGACCTTCCTGAGTAAGGAACCACATATATCCTAAAGAATCTTGTAGGATACGATAAACTTTCTGACTGCCCAGACCATCCTCCATACTTATATATTTATATGCCTGGGCTACACATACCTGAGTAAAAAATACGAGTATGGCAAACAGCATGGAGGTTTTTCTCTGTTGATAAAATCTTCTCCTGTTCATCACAGTTCGTGTGTTATCATCCAAGGGTTCCTGACTCCGAATCTGACAAGGAATCCCAACGGTTTAATATTAAAATATGAGATTAATATGCAAAATTAACCAAAAAGGCAGAAAAGTTCACAGTATAAAACAAGTTTTTTTCATAATACACGTCATTTTTTATCGCTATTACCATATTTTTCTTATAACAAAAAGCATTCACCAGAAACGATCCTTTTTCTTATTTTCGTTCTTAATCACTTATTTGACAACTTTTTAGCCATCTTATTTGTTAGAGACATATACTAATCTATAATCCATGATCCATGAAAGTACATGAATATCAAGCAAAGGAAATCTTCTCCCAGTATGGAATTCCGGTAGAACGACATGTGTTATGCAATACGCCCGATGAAGCCGTAAAAGCTTTCCGGCAGTTAGAAGTGGACAAAGTAGTTGTGAAAGCACAAGTGTTGACCGGTGGACGAGGAAAGGCAGGAGGCGTAAAACTGGCTGACAGTGAAGAACTGGTAAGACAGCACGCCCGGGAAATTCTGAAAATGACCATCAAAGGTTTTCCTGTAACCCGAATTTTAATCAGCGAAGCTGTAGATATCGCAGCTGAATATTATGTCAGTTTTACCATTGACCGCAACACGCGTTCAGTAGTGCTTATCATGAGCGCGGCAGGAGGAATGGATATTGAAGAAGTAGCCCGCAACACTCCGGAGAAAATCATTCGCTATAATATCGACCCGTTGATAGGATTGCCCCAATATCTGGCACAGAGTTTTGCATTCATGCTCTTTGACCAGGCGGAACAAGCCAGGCGTATGACTTCCATCCTTCAGGATCTCTATAAAGCCTTCATGGAAAACGATGCATCGCTTGCTGAAATCAACCCGTTAGTGTTGACGGCTAAAGGTACCCTTTTGGCTATCGATGCCAAAATGGTGTTCGATGATAACGCTCTCTACCGCCACCCCGATATACATGCTCTTTTCGAACCTACACCGGAGGAACAACTCGAAGCTACAGCCAAAGAAAGAGGATTCAGCTATGTACGTATGGACGGAGACATCGGTTGCATGGTAAACGGCGCCGGACTGGCAATGACTACCATGGACATGATTAAGTTATATGGCGGTTCACCTGCCAATTTCCTGGATATCGGTGGGAGTTCAAACCCCGTGAAGGTGATTGAAGCCATGAAGATACTGCTGAATGATTCGAAAGTAAAAGCGGTCTTCATCAATATATTTGGCGGTATCACTCGTTGCGACGATGTAGCTATAGGATTGATACAGGCTTTCGATCAATTGCAAACGGAAATTCCTGTCATTGTAAGACTGACGGGAACCAATGAAAATATCGGCAGGAAACTATTAAAAGACAGTAACCGCTTTCAGGTAGCGGAAACCATGAATGAAGCCACCCTGATGGTAGTAAAATCTGTGAAAGGAGAAACATTATGAGCATACTTATTGATAAATCGACCCGCCTGTTGGTACAAGGTATTACGGGCAGAGACGGACATTTTCATGCCGTAAAAATGAAAGAATACGGTACGAATGTGGTAGGTGGTACGTCTCCCGGAAAAGGAGGCAGCACCGTAGACGGGCTTCCCGTTTTCAACACCATGTACGAGGCAGTGGAAAAGACGCAGGCCAATGCCTCCATTCTTTTTGTTCCCGCCAGCTATGCGGCAGATGCTATCATGGAAGCCGCAGATGCCGGAATCAAACTGATTATCTGTATCTCCGAAGGTATCCCTACCCTCGATGTAATCAAAGCGTATCGCTTCACTCAACTGAAAGGAGCCATGCTGATCGGGCCGAACTGCCCCGGTTTAATTTCTCCGGAAAAGAGCCTGGCCGGAATCTTACCCGGCAACGTTTTTAAAAAGGGAAATGTCGGAGTGATCAGCCGTAGCGGAACATTGACTTACGAGATTGTTTACCATCTTACAGCCAACGGCATGGGCCAATCTACCGCTATTGGCATGGGAGGTGATCCCGTAGTAGGACTTTACTTCCGTGAACTATTGGAAATGTTCCAAAATGATAAGGATACGGAATCCATCGTCATGATCGGTGAGATTGGTGGAAACGCAGAAGAACTGGCGGCTGAATATATAAAGAAGCACGTAACAAAACCTGTCGTAGCTTTTATTGCCGGACAATCTGCACCTCCGGGAAAGCAAATGGGACATGCAGGTGCCATTATTTCCGGTAATTCCGGCTCTGCCGAGGAAAAGATTGCAGCACTGACGGCAGCTGGAATACAAGTGGCAAATGAACCGGCAGAAGTACCTATCTTATTAAAAGCGTCACTTCCAAACAAATAACATAAACCTGTTGGCGGAATTTATTCATTTCGGAAAAGGAATGAATAAGACTCACCACAGATAACACAGATTCACACAGATTTATTAATCTAATAATCAGTAAAATAGAATCTGTGTCAATCTGTGTAATCTGTGGTGAATTAATTCATAACCCCAAAAAAAGAAATAAATTCCGCCAACGAGTAACATAACTACATTTTAAATCAATTCGTAGCTGGCGCTTTGGATAGGCATATCCAGATTGTGCAGTACTTTTTCCAGTAAAATACCCTCCCGATTGTCGTACTCATACCCAAAAGTAGCGCGAATGCCCTGAAGAATGAATTGCGTGGCACGGTCCAAAGCAATAGGAAGACTGTCCCCTTGCAATAAAGCACCGGTTATGACACTTGTAAAAGTATCCCCGGTTCCCGGATAATGGGCCGGCAAATACGGACAAGTAATTTTCCAGTATCGATCCCCTACCCGATTATAAGCATATACCGAGGTTTTGTGACTCTCTTCATGAACAGGAACGCTGGTTATAATAACCACCTGAGGGCCTGCATCAGACAAAAGACGAAGGTAAGATTTCAATTCTTCATCCGTATTATCTGCTTTATAAGGCTTGTCCATCAGATAAAAAAGTTCAGTGAGATTTGGGGTGATCACATCCGCCTTCGTTGCCAGGTGACGCATTTCGCGAATCATTGATTCGTCAAAGTTTGTGTATAGCCGTCCATTATCTCCCAATACGGGGTCAACTACCACCAAGCTGTCCGGCTGGCGGAAGTCATCAATAAAATCCGAAACAATCTGTACCTGACGCGGAGCTCCGAGATATCCTGTATAGAAAGCATCAAACTGTACATCCAGCTTTTTCCATTCGGCAATAATTCGAGGCATTTCATCCGTCAGGTCAAGAATAGAAAACTCCGGATATTGCGTATGACTGGAGAGCACAGCCGTAGGTAAAGGGCAAACCTGAAAGCCCATGGAAGACAAAATCGGAATTACAACCGTAAGGGATACACGCCCAAAACCAGACAAGTCATGAACGGCAGCTATTCTCTTTACTTTATTTGTATACATCTTGGTTACTACATTTTTTCTTTCACATAAAAAAACTCCCCGCAAAGATAATCTTACGGGGAGTAAACAACAAGCTAAAAGAGAAAATGTTTGATTCAATTAAAGTTTAGGAATTAAGCTAATGCAAGTATCAGTATTTGTGCAGTAAGCACACGTAAAAACATGGTAAGCGGATAAACAGTGGCATATCCCACCGCAGGAGCATCACACGAAGTCAGATCATTGGAATACGCCAACGCGGGCGGATTCGTGGTTGAGCCACCCAATACTCCGATCAACGTATAATAGTTTAATTTAAAGACGTATCGTCCGACAAGCCCGGCTATCAGCAAAGGAACAATAGTTATGATAACACCATAACCTACCCAGACATAGCCACCGTCATAAATCACCGTTTCCACAAATCCTTTACCGGCACCCAATCCCACACAAGCCAGGAAAAGGGAAATTCCTATCTCACGCAGCATCAGATTGGCACTCATGGTAGTATAAGTAATCATTTTGTACTGAGGGCCGAAGCGACTGATCAGAATGGAAACAATAAGAGGTCCACCCGCCAATCCTAACTTTACCGGCTGGGGAATACCCGGAAATACAAAAGGTGTACTACCCAGGATACATCCTAACGCTATCCCCAAGAATATAGGTATCAGATTAGGATGATCCAAGCGTTTCATTGAATTTCCCAATACTTTTTCCGCATGACTGACCGCCAGCTCGCTACCAACAATAGTAACACGGTCGCCCATCTGCAATTGTAATTGCGGAGCAGCAACCAAGTCTACTCCCGAACGATTCACCCGGGTAATACTGGCTCCGAAATTATTACGTATCTTCAATTGGGAAAGCATCTTTCCATTCAGTTCAGGTTTCGTTATCAAGATACGACGGGAAATCAGTTTCTTATCCAATTGCTCCCATTGCATATCGATCTGCTTACCGAAGAAGACGCTAATAGCTTCAATATCTTTAGGGGTAGAGATAACCAAAATTTTATCATTCAGATGTAATACCGTATCTGAATTTGCCAATTCCGTTTCTTGCCCGTCATGATACCGTACACGCGAAATCACAAAATCACGGTTCATCAGCGGACGTATATCTTTTATCTTTTTTCCGTCGATAGCCTCATTACGGATTTCAAACGAAATAGGACGCACTGTGAGTTCCTGTATGTGTCCGAGTCCACGTTCTGCTTCCGCCTCTTCTGTCTTGGTATTGATACGCAAAATATATTTCAAGGCTATCAATGACAAAATAATACCGACTACACCCAGTGGATAAGCAACCGCATATCCCAATGCTATCTCAGGGGCATCTATTCCGTTCAAATCACTGTTTGCCTGCTGGGCAGCTCCAAGTCCCGGAGTATTTGTTACCGCACCGGAAAGGATACCGACCATAGTAGTGATAGGCGTACCCGTGACAAAATGTAATATAATCGTGATGACTACTCCCAGAAAAACGACCAGCATAGCCAACAGATTCAAGGTAAGTCCGCCTTTTTTGAAAGCAGAAAAGAAACCGGGTCCCACTTGTAGCCCTATGGAGTAAACAAACAAGATCAGACCGAACTCTTTCATAAAATGAAGCAAGTGTTCATTCAGAGTCATATCAAAATGCCCGAATACAATCCCAACAAAAAGTATCCATGTGATACCTAATGAAACTCCCGCCACTTTGATTTTAGCCAGCATAATGCCAAATGCTATCACAAGTGAAAGGATCAGTACGGAATGAGCCACTCCTCCATCCCAAAGATCAGGGTATCCTTCAAAAAGGTTCTTCAATAGTTCCATAATTTAAAGCATATATAATTTTTTCTTCATATAATCCGTTTAAAGTCTCCCCGGAGAAATCACTTCTACGGGGAGACGCACACATTGAAACATAACTAAATCATAGTGGCATATTGCCGTGCTTTTTAGGTGGGTTGCTCTGACTCTTGTTATGCGTCATTTCTAACGCCTGAATCAGCTTATACCGGGTATCACGAGGCATGATAATCTCATCAATAAAACCACGCTCGGCAGCCCGATACGGATTAGAAAACTTAAATTCATATTCCTGGATCAGACCAGATTTTTCTTCCGGTGTAACATTTCTATATAATATATTCACAGCACCTTCGGCTCCCATCACAGCTATTTCAGCCTGCGGATAGGCCAGATTGATGTCTGCCCCTGTCTGTTTGCTGGACATCACGATGTACGCACCGCCATAAGCCTTACGGGTTATCAGGGTAATTTTAGGGACAGTAGCTTCTGCATAAGCATAGACGATTTTTGCCCCGTGACGAATGATGCCATTATGCTCCTGCGTCACGCCAGGCAGGAAACCCGGTACATCTTCGAAGGTAATCAACGGAATGTTGAAGCAGTCGCAAAAACGGATGAAACGTGCAGCCTTATCGGAAGCATCTATATCCAGCACACCAGCCAGATAAGCCGGCTGATTGGCTACAACTCCTACCGAACGACCATTCAGACGGGCGAAACCCACCACAATATTCTTTGCAAAATGAGGCATCACTTCAAAGAAATATTGGTTATCCATAACAGGCTCTATAATATCCTTAATGTCATAAGGAATGTTCGGGTCTTCCGGAATCACAGTTTGAAGCTCTTCTGCCTGACGTCTGACATCATCCGTACAAGGAATAAGCGGAGCATCCTCCATATTATTGGAAGGCAGGAAGCTGAGCAATTCGCGTATGGCCAGCATGGTTTCTTCTTCAGTGTTACACATGAAGTGAGTAACGCCACTCTTACTACTATGTGCATAGGCTCCACCCAGCTCTTCCTTGTCCACTTCTTCATGCGTAACCGTTTTCACTACATCCGGCCCTGTGATGAACATATGGCTTTTCTCTTTCACCATAAAAATAAAATCCGTCAATGCAGGTGAATAACAGGCACCGCCGGCACATGGACCCAGAATAGCCGAGATTTGAGGGATCACCCCGGAAGCAATCGTATTCTGATAGAAAATAGAAGCATATCCTGACAAACTGCCGACACCTTCCTGAATACGGGCACCTCCCGAGTCATTCAGAGCAATAACCGGAGCACCATTTTTGAGTGCCAATTGCTGTACTTTCACTATTTTCGCTGCATTAGTTTCACTCAAAGAACCACCATGCACCGTAAAGTCATAGGCGTACACAAATACCAGACGACCGTCAATCTTGCCGTAACCGGTCACCATGCCATCACCTGGAATTTGTTTTTTCTCCATTCCGAAATTGGTGCAACGGTGATTTATAAACTTGTCCAACTCATTGAATGTCCCTTTATCCAGCAAGGCTTCTATGCGTTCGCGTGCGGTCATCCGCCCGGCAGCATGTTGTTTTTCTATCTTATCAATGCCTCCACCCTGCGAGGCACGCTTATTAAGTTCTTCAAACTGATTATATATTTCTGTCCTTTCCATACTTATTCTTCATTTATAATATCCAATGTCATTAAAATCTGGTTACTGCTCACTGAATCACCTTCCGCCACCAAGATTTCTCTCACTACACAGTCCGAATTGACCTTATAGTTGCTTTGCATTTTCATAGCTTCAAGCACCACTACAATATCTCCCGCCGACAAACGGTCCCCTTTCTTTACAGGAATCTTCATAACCTTACCCGGCATCGGAGCAATAATCTTATCGTCCTGTCTCTCTTCTCCTCCTTTTCGCATACGCAAGTATTTCACCTGGGTATCTGCTATATCCACATGATAAGAGCGATAGAACAAATTCACATCATAGCTTTTTCCTCCTTCACCGCGGATGACTTCCGTATTGTAAGAATTTCCGTCGTGTAAGATGGAGCAGCTGCCGTTTTCTGCCATGGCAATATCCACATCGTAGATTCTTCCATCAACATTCAACCGGACTTTATTATCTTCTTTACTGACCAACGTCACGTCGGCAACGCGGTTTCCAATATGTATTTCCATTAACTACTTCCTCCCTCTTTAAATACGTAAAACTCCTTTTTGCAAACCGAACTCACGCCAGCGACTGATAGGACGACCATCAGACGACTGCGTGGAAGAATTCTCTTCCAGGTTCATCAGGTAATCTATATAAGCGGCAATCATGGCAATATTCTCAATTTCTTCATTATTACTGTTAGGACGCTGCAACATACGCGAGTTTTTCTCGATAAACAGCGTGTTGTATTCTCCCTTTACGAAATCGGGGTTGTGCATGATGCGCTTCAGATAAGTAAGATTCGTCTTCAATCCGGTAATTTTATACTCATACAGCACACGGCGCATACGCTCAATGGCATACTGCCGATTGGTGGCCCATACGATCAGTTTTCCGATCATGGGATCATAATAAATAGGAATCTCATACCCTTCGTAAACATAGCTATCGATTCGGACACCGATACCGTTCGGTTCAGCCAATAACTTAATGATTCCCGGAGACGGCATGAAATTATTCTCCGTATCTTCCGCACAGATACGACATTCGATAGCATGTCCCCGCTGAAACAAATCTTCCTGTTTTAGATGCAACGGATAACCGGCTGCAATCATGATCTGTTCTTTCACCAAGTCCACACCCACCACTTCTTCGGTAATGGGATGTTCCACTTGCAAACGGGTGTTCATTTCCAGAAAATAGAAATGACGGTGCTTATCCACCAGAAATTCGATAGTACCTGCACCCGAATAGTTCACTGCTTTGGCGGCAGCTACAGCCTTCTCTCCCATCTCTCTGCGTAATTCCGGAGTGAGGAAGGGAGACGGACTTTCCTCCACAATCTTTTGATTTCTACGCTGAACAGAACATTCGCGATCAAATAAATGAATCACATTGCCATGATTATCACCCAATACCTGAAATTCAATATGATGGGGTTCCTCCACAAATTTCTCCAGATATACCGTATCGTCACCAAAAGCAGACATAGACTCCGAACGGGCGGTATTATAAGCCTCAACTACTTCATCCTCACTATGTATCAGTCGCATACCTTTTCCGCCACCACCCATAGAGGCTTTCAGCATCACGGGATAGCCGATCTTATTACATATCATCACAGCCTCCCCGGCACTCTGCAAGGGTTGTTCCGTACCGGGAACTACCGGTACTCCGGCTGCAATCATGTGTTTACGGGCTGAGATTTTATCGCCCATCGCTTCCATTGTTTCGGCAGAGGGCCCGATAAAAATAATGCCTTCTTCTTTGCAACGACGGGCAAAGTCGGCATTTTCAGATAAGAAACCATATCCGGGATGGATGGCATCCGCTTCATGCTGCCGGGCAGCACGAATTATATTCTCTATATTCAAATAACTGTCTCTGGAAGCTGCCGGACCTATCAGACAGGCTTCATCGGCATACATGACGTGTTTTGCTGCACGGTCCGCTTCCGAATAGACAGCTACTGTACGTATTCCCATCTCTTTGCAGGAACGCATTACACGTACAGCAATCTCGCCTCTATTGGCAATCAATACTTTTTTTATCATTGTTCTTCTGTTTATCACAAAGGGGTGCATCACATACATCCATAACGATACCCTCTTTGACTGCCGTCAGACAGTCATGACATAAACAGCCCGGGTAACTCTTTTGTAAATAAGCACGTTGCTGCTCATTCAGTCGTACCGTAGCGCAATGGCATGACAAAATCCGATCGTGCATACACTCAAAGGTTGCACCACAACGCGGACATACCTTTTTCATAGGCATCCCTTTCGCATTAATTAAATTAAAACAATTATACGTTCGTACTGTTCCCCTAATCCCACGAGTAGCAACAGACTTTAACGAATGGCAGGTCTTCTGACTGACTCCCTTTCTGATTCCTTCCCGGCCTCCAATTCACAGCCAGTGGCTAAAGTATTTATCAAGAAAGTTATGGAGCTTCACAGCAGCGGGACTGTCCGGGATTTACACCCGATTCCCTTTTAATCCAAATGACAGAAATGTTCATCCGAAACCAATTCGGGGCAAAGATAGTGGAAATTATCATTGGAGATGCTTTTTAGAACAAAAAATATTTCTAACTTTGTCAGCGATAACGGTTTCCAAATCACCGCAAGCGTGAAACGGAATTAAAAGGGAATCCTGTGAAAATCAGGGACTATCCCCGTAGCTGTAAGTTTCATCTCCCTACCATGTGGAGAAAAGATTGTGGCACTCTTTAGCCACTGGTCCTGCAAAGACCGGGAAGGCGCCACAACGGAAATAAGTCAGAAGACCTGCCGATATCTGTAATCATTCAGGCTTTCGGGTGAAAAGCGATAGAATGCATCCTCCAAGATTCATTTTATTACTTACTCTCCTTATTTTGTCGTTTGATTTAGTATAGCTAACTAAACAAAGAATATTTATTTGTTAAATCTTAAATTACAGGTATGATCAATTCGGAGACTTTCATCGTCAAAAGAGATGGGAAAAAAGAAGCGTTTTCACTTGATAAGATCAAGAACGCAATTAGTAAAGCATTTTTATCTGTCGGCAGTTTTGCCACACAAGATGTGATCACCAACATACTCAGCCGCGTGAACATCAGTGATGGAACCAGTGTAGAAGATATACAGAACCAGGTAGAAATTGCACTGATGGCTGAACACTATTACAGTGTAGCAAAAGCGTTCATGCTATACAGACAGAAACATCTGGAAGACCGGGAAGTACGTGACAAGCTCCGTTTCCTGATGGATTACTGCGATGCCTCCAACCCTGCCACCGGTAGCAAGTATGACGCTAACGCCAATGTGGAAAATAAAAATATAGCCACACTGATAGGCGAGCTCCCCAAATCGAACTTCATCCGTCTGAACCGCCGTTTGCTGACTGACCGTCTGAAGGACATGTACGGCAAGGAACTTTCAGACCGCTACATCGAATTGCTGAACCAACACTTCATATATAAGAATGATGAAACCAATCTTGCCAATTATTGCGCAAGCATCACCATGTATCCGTGGCTGATCAGCGGAACCGCATCCGTAGGCGGTAACTCCACGGCACCCACCAATCTGAAGTCTTTCTGCGGAGGATTCATCAATATGGTATTTATCGTATCGAGTATGCTCAGCGGCGCCTGCGCCACACCGGAATTTCTGATGTATATGAATTATTTCATAGAAAAAGAATACGGAGAGGATTACTATAAACATCCGGAACAACTTGCCGACCTTTCCTCCAAACAAAGGACCATAGATAAAATAATCACCGATTGTTTTGAACAGATCGTATATTCCATCAATCAGCCTACGGGGGCACGGAATTTTCAGGCAGTATTCTGGAATGTAGCTTACTATGATCAATATTATTTCAATAGCCTTTTCGAACATTTCGTCTTCCCGGACGGAAACGCTCCCCATTGGGAATCATTGAGCTGGTTGCAGAAGCGTTTCATGAAGTGGTTCAATAAGGAACGCACCAAAGCCGTTCTTACTTTCCCCGTAGAGACAATGGCTTTACTGACCAAAGACGGAGATGTATTGGATAAGGAATACGGTGACTTCACGGCCGAAATGTATGCGGAAGGACACTCTTTCTTTACATATATGAGTGATAATGCCGACTCGTTAAGTAGCTGTTGCCGCTTACGTAATGAAATACAGGATAACGGATTTAGTTACACCCTGGGTGCAGGCGGCGTATCTACCGGATCAAAAAGTGTGTTGACTATCAACCTGAACCGTTGCATCCAGCATGCAGTGAAATCCGGATTGCTTTATCATTTCTTCCTTGAAGAGGTAGTAGATCTGGTACACAAGGTACAACTGGCCTATAACGAAAACTTAAAGCATCTGCAAAGCAAAGGAATGTTGCCTTTGTTCGATGCCGGATACATCAATATGGGACGCCAATATCTGACAATCGGTGTAAACGGGCTGGTGGAAGCCGCTCAATTCATGGGAATTGAAATCAACGATAATCCTAAATATGAAGCTTTTGTGCAGGAAATTCTGGGAATAGTTGAAAAATACAATAAGAAATATCGAACGAAAGATATACTCTTTAACTGCGAAATGATACCGGCCGAGAATGTAGGCGTGAAACATGCCAAATGGGACAAAGAAGCCGGTTTCCAGACATTCCGCGAGTGCTATAACAGCTATTTCTACATCGTAGAGGATGAGTCGCTGAACGTCATCGATAAGTTCCGTATGCATGGACACAGGTATATAGAGCATCTGACGGGTGGTTCGGCACTCCACATGAATCTGGAAGAGCACTTAAGCAAAGAGCAATACAGGCAATTACTTCGGGTAGCCGCCACTGAGGGCTGCAATTACTTTACTTTCAATATACCTAACACGGTCTGCAACGAATGCAACCACATTGACAAAAGATACTTGAAAGAGTGTCCGGAATGTCATAGCCAGAACGTGGATTATCTGACCCGCGTTATCGGCTACATGAAACGAATCAGCAATTTCTCTCAAGCCCGGCAAAAGGAGGCTGCCCGAAGATATTATGCTGAAGTACACTGATTACGACATTGTTTTTCAGGAGATACCGGATGAGGTGACATTGGCAATCAACCTTTCGAACTGTCCGAACAGGTGTAAAGGTTGCCATAGTCCCTATCTGCAACAAAATGTCGGAGAAGCACTGACAGAAGAAAACCTTTCCGTACTTTTACAAAAGTATGGAAAGGCTGTTACATGCGTCTGTTTTATGGGTGGAGATGCAGATCCTTATGATGTAGCGTATTTTGCCAATTTTCTACAGCAACAGCAGATTGCCCCGGTTAAAGTGGGTTGGTATTCCGGTAAGCAGGAACTGCCTGACGGATTCCCTATACGGAACTTCCAATACATAAAACTTGGGCCTTACGTAGAAAGCCGCGGTGGCTTGAAGTCTGAACAAACCAACCAGCGGCTTTACAAGATTGTACAAGGAGAAATGAATGATATTACTTACCGGTTCAGGACAAAGAGCTGATCTCTTTCCGCCTGAACCGGAATTACAAAGTCTTATTCAAACCGGAGAACAAGACGTCCCGTTTGCGGGCCATCCACCCATTTTGGTTGTGAAGAAGGACCGCACAAGTCCGTGGAATTTACTTTATTACGCACCGGAGGAATTACATTCAAAACAGAAATTCCGCTTTCGGGAAGTGTATACAGTAACCGGTCACGACCATCACGGGGTTGATATACTCCGATATAGGAATCAGGTGTTTCATTCCTCAGGCTGATGGTTCCCTCTTTCGTGCGAATACTCATCCAGGAGACACTGCCAAAATATCCCTTGAATTCAGGATAGGTGAATGTCTCACCCGGAATAGGATCGTTATAATCATTCTCCCAGATATCATACTGCGTGCCATGAATACGATTCTGCCATACACGATACGGACCTGCTCCCAACCAACGCTTGCTGAGCACTTGTTCTTCAGGGTAATCAAAGCAAATACCCATCAGGTCTACCACACCGGAGAAGTTGTAGGTATAATCAAGAGTAGCCATGCCGTCCGGATGAATTGTCCACTGCGCTTTATCTAAATTACCCAGTTTATAATTAGCGGTGAGGATCAGATTCCCCCCCTCTTTTTTCACATCCAGTTTCGTGAAGACTGCCGCATCGGTAAATTCACTGTAAGTACGATCCTTTGCCTTGGCTTTCTCGTCATCATGATTATAGAACTGATCCAGGGAACGGTCTGCACGACGTGCACCGATAAAACGGGGACCGTTAGCAAAACTAATCTTACGGTTATTGACGGATACATCTTTCAGCTGCCCGTCTTTCTTTGAAAAGACAAAAGTACGCCCGTTTGCTTTTACCGTAATACCTTTTTCTGTTTCTGTATAGGATGCACGGCCGGATGATGCAGAAAACTGTTCTGTTTCCCGATTCAGTTTATCTACGGGGAAAGTCCAGCGCCAAAGTTCATGCCCATATTTATCTATAACTGTCAGGAAAAGAGCATCCGCTTCGGGAAGAATAGAAGTCTTGATATCCACCACTCCCACTCCATGGGCTGCTACATCGCTTCCTTGCACTTCACCTTGTTTCAGAATCCGTGTAGTTGTATTGGAAGCATCCGTTACCGACGGGAACTTCACTTGCTGCCAGATAAAACGACAGGTGTTCAGGTTCAGATAATCATAACGGTTCTCCACAGAGAGTTTACCGTCGAAATTCCGGTCGATAGCGGTATTCATAACCTGCACCGGGCTCCATAGCTGCTTGATAGTGTAATAGCTGCCTTCCTTTTCATGGTGAGGGCCTACAATTCCGTCAGCTCCGAAATTTCCCTGATTGTCTATGAACCCGTCCATATCCACGCGCTTCACGCCTTCATCCGCCAATACCCACAGGAAACCACCGATACAACGCGGATGTTTACGCATCATTTCCCAATAATCATACAGGCCGGCACCATGACCTCCGTCGTACAAACCATGCAGGAATTCAGTAGGCATAAAGATTTCCGGCAGACGCATGTAGTTCTGACTTTCTCCATACGAACGATAGTGCATGGTTTCGAAACCGGAGAAGTTACCTTGCGGATGGATGACCGGGCGTTTCTGCGGATCGTATTTATGGAATTCTCCGTCCAGTTCAATGTTCCAGCCTTTTTCATTACCATTGCTCCACCAGATAATGGACGGATGGTTCACATCACGTTCTATCATGCCTTCAATCAGACGTACTCCCGTAGGGGTGTCGTACTTGCCATGCCAGCCACCCAGTTCATCCATAACATAGAGTCCAAGAGAGTCGCATGCTTCCAGAAATTCCGGGTCCGCCGGATAGTGGCTCAGACGGACAGAATTCATATTCATGCCCTTCATCAGAAGTACATCTTCAATATTCTTTGCTTTACTTAGGGTACGACCGCTTTCGGGACGGAAACTATGACGGTTGACACCACGCACGTTGATACGCACCCCGTTCACGTACAATCCGTCACTTTCACGAACTTCGATAGTACGGAAACCGAATGTCTCGGTCTCATGATGCAGGACTTTACCTTCTTTATCCAACAGTGAAAATTGAGCTTTATAAAGATTCGGAGTTTCTGCCGTCCATAAGGCAGGGGCAGAAACGTTCAATTGTAAAGTAGTCCAGTCGCTTCCGGCTTTTAGGGGTACGGTGGTATCTGCCAGTTTCTTCCCTTTACCGTCCAAAATCTGTGCACGGATACTCATTCCGTCACCGGAGATATTCGTGTAGCAATTGGCACGGAATGATCCGTCCATTTGTGCATCAATAGCAATATGACGGAGATTGACGGCAGGCTTTACTTCCAGAAATACCGGGCGGAAGATACCGCCAAAGTTCCAATAATCGGCGCGCCGTTCGGCAAGGTTCACACTGGCATTCTCACTCTCTTTGGAAACTGTTACTTCCAGCTGATTCTTCTTGCCATATTTCAGTAAATCCGTGACATTATATGAAAAGCGATAGAAGGCTCCCTGGTGTTTCGATCCTGCCTTACGTCCGTTAACCTTAACTTCCGTATCGGTCATGGATGCTTCGAACACAAGGCTGACCTGCTTGCCACGAAATTCCTCGGGAACTTCAAACTCATATTTATACATTCCTTTCTCACCGGCAATGCCTTCGGGAAAGGCTTTACCATAAAAACTAATTCCATACTGATAGGTACCAAAACCCTGCAACTCCCAGCAAGACGGGACGCCTATTTTCGTCCATCGACCGGAGTTACGTCCGTCGGTACAGAAAAAGTCCCATTCTACTGTGTCGTCGCATCCGTGGCCGGAGAGGTATTGCCGCTCTGTCTGCGGAAGTGTCTGGGCAGTCAGGGTGGTGGCTAATGCCAGGGTTGATAATAAAGTGGTTACGTTTCTCATTGTTACTTTCATTATTGTGTTAGTTATTCTTAGTTACTGATACCGGGGCGGTACTGAAGCAGGTTTTCCCTTCGGCGTGCTAACCAGACTATCTTAATTCTCCTCCTCCTGGGAGGAGGAGTACTTAAGTTACTTTCCAGTTTTGACACACCTTCAATTGAGATAGTAATGCCTATAAAAATAGTATGCCGAAGGGAAATCTTGCTCCAGCACTATGCCGGCTCCTATTTCTCATTACAAATCCGTATATGCAAGGTATGTTCCTTCTTATCAATGGCATACTTCTTCAGTACGCCCGGTCCGCAACTGCTGTTACCCAATCCAAGTACGGCGGCATCCAGGCTCAGGATAACCTCGGGGCGGGGTTTCAGATTACAGTCATGCGTTTCTTTATATAAATCCTGTGCGGTATAGTGCAGGGCAGAAGCAGAAAAGACATCTTCCACAGCATCGACACGAATACCTTTGCCATGCCTGTCGGTCAGCATAAGGCGACACACTTCTTCCTTATTTCCACTATCTTGCGGACGGGGATAATGCACATACTGGTCGGCAACCGATCCTTTCCAAAGTCCAACAGCAGCGGAAGTCTTGCGGTCAGGATAATTATCCTGCGGACCACGCCCCTGCCAGATAAAAGTATTATAATCGGATGAAAGGCAGAATGCTATTCCCAAACGGGGTAATTCGGGCAGAATTCCCTGCGGTTGGAAAGTAGTTTTCAAGTCTATGGTTCCATCGGAAAGGATAGTATAAAGAAACTTTGTCACAATCATACCTTCTTTATAGCGATTCCTGGTTTGAACACGGACAATGACCGCTCCGTCCTCACGGACTTCATGCTTAAAAGAGTCCAGACTGATACGAGGATTATCCATTTGATGCAAGCTCCAGTCTTTAGCCAACCAGTTGCCAAAACTCTTATCATTATCTGTCGGTGCACGGAAGGCCTGCGTTACAGGCTGAAGAGGAAAATCAGCCGGATGAGCCAGCATTTCTTTTCCATGATAAGTAAGGGAAGTCAGGCTCCCGGTTGCGTTTTTCTCCCATTGAATAGAAAAGCCGCTCCCACTGATGGATAAATGTTCTTCATCTGCCCTTACCTTCAGTCTCCCTCTATTCTCAAGTTTGGAAGACAATAATGCGCCTTCCTGAATGCAGAACTGTTCCCATGCCACTTCATGCCCGGCTTTCGCCCAAAGAGCATCCCGCTTCAAGATGAAGCTTATCGTGAGACGCAGGTCAGAAGTAGCCTTTGCCGAAGCTTTCTTGCCGGCTATGGAAACAGGTAAAGAGATCGTTTCACTTTCTCCGGGAGCTACCTCGGGCAATGTTATTTCTCCTTGATCCTTCTGCTTCCCATCTATGGACAACGTCCACAAACAGCGATATTGGGACAAATCCGTATGATGATTCCTATTCGTCACTCTCAGCTCTCCACTCTCAACTCTCAACTCCACGGGTGAGTATACTTTCTTCACCTCCCAATATTTAGGAGTTGTTTCGCGGTCACTCATCAACAGGCCATTGAAGCAAAAAGCCTTCAGATTCGGTTTATCACCAAAATCACCACCGTAAGCTACCATGATACGTCCATCGGGTAACGTCTTGTAGATACCCTGATCTACCCAATCCCAGATAAATCCGCCCAGCATACGGGGATTACTGTATATCTCGTCCCAATATTCCTTGAAATTCCCCAGAGCATTTCCCATGGAGTGAGCGTATTCACTCGTCATCACGGGACGGTTGTCATTGGTACGTTCCGCAATTTCCAACAGCCGCTCCCAACGTGCATTTTCCGCACGTTCCTTATCCTCTCCCTCGGCAATGCCGGGATTCAGATACTCCTGTTTTACCCGGGTATAGAAACGGCTGATTACATCTACCGTCTTCGGATCGGGTTCACCGCCGGCTCCCTGTGCGCCTTCATAATGCACGGGACGTGTCGGATCGAAGTCATGCAGCCAAGCTGAAATAGCGGCAAAATTCGGACCATAACCACTCTCATTACCCATACTCCACATTACAATGCTTGGATGATTTTTATCCCGTTCTGCCATCCGCACGGCACGGTCCAGAAATGCGGCATGCCAATCGGGAGTGCTGGCTAAGGTTCCGCGCAAACCATGCTCCTCAATGTCAGCCTCATCCATTACATAAAGCCCCAGACTGTCACAAAGCTCATACCAGCGGCTGACATTGGGATAATGACTGGTTCGCACCGCATTAATATTGGCTTGCTTCATCAGAAGAATATCCTGCAACATACGTTCTTCGCTCATGACACGAGCCGTACGGGGATCGTGTTCATGGCGGTTCACCCCACGGAAACGAACCGATGCGCCATTAACCAGCAGTTGTCCGTTTCGTATTTCCACTGAACGGAAACCGACAGATTGTTCTACCTGCTGTATTACTTCACCTTCGGCAGTCAGCAGAGCCAGGTGTAGTTTATACAAATAAGGGGTTTCAGCAGTCCACCTTTTCGGAGATTTTATCGTTGCCGACATACGTCCCAATTTACGGGGACCACGTTGAGGATACCATTCGTTCATCCTGCCCGCTTTATGTTCCAGGTCGAGTATATCTTCCACATCCCCTTTCAGTGTCGCGATTTCTCGTCCGGAAGCATCTTTCAATACTCCCTGCAGGGTAGTTCCTTTTCCGGTCATCCCTCGGTAAACGCTGAATTGAGGATCTATCTGCAAGATGAAATCCTGATAGTCCGTAGAAACCGGAAGAGTCCGCACTGCATAATCACGGATACGGATATCGGGTGTGTGCAGCAAATGGATGCTGCGGTGGATACCACCAAAACGCCAGAAGTCCTGATCTTCAAGATAAGAGCCGTCACTATACCGGTAAACCTCCAGTGCGATTTGATTCTCTCCGGCATGCAGGTAGTTTGTAATATTGAATTCACTCGGTTCCATACTTCCCTGGCTATACCCTACCCGTTCTCCATTTATCCAGACATAGAAAGCACTCATCACTCCTTCGAAACGAAGAAAGGTCTGGCCTCTTGCTTCCCAACCGGCAGGCAACTGAAACGAACGGCGATATTGTCCTACGGGATTCCGTTCTTTGTAAGTCGTATAGTCAACCTTCGGTTCACCCATCACCCGGGGTGGATCTATCTTAAACGGATAGCCTGCCGAAACGTATATCGGCGTACCATATCCGTTTACTTCCCAATTGGCAGGTACGGGAAAACCGACCCAGTCTTTATCATTGAAATCCGTTTGATAGAACTCTACAATTCTTTCATCGGGCACAGGTGTCCAGCGAAACTTCCATGTTCCATCCAGACAGATGGAACAATCTCCCTTCTGTACGTGGAAAGGAGTAAATGCGGCCCGCACCGGTTCGCAGTTGATTTGAAGTACATGGTGATTCTCCCAGTCATGCACAGTTTGCGCTGACGGCTGGATGGGGAGCAATAGACCAAAGAGTAAAGTATATATCTTCATTCGTTATGCTATTAATATTAGGATAGACGAACGAAGATGTATTTTGTACTCTGATTTACTGAATCTCCAATGCGTCAAACGCCAATCCATTCATATCTTCCGCCGAAAGCAGCACTTTATAATAGCCCGCATTGATGAATGTTCCGGTAGTGGTACTCACCATTTTCCACTTATCGGGCGTTTCAGGGAAAGTAAGGATATCATCTTTCAACGTCACACCTTTGCTGTCGATAAACTGCATCCGTACAGGCAGCGGCTTACCTGTTGTATTCATATACTTAAACCGGAGAGCGTAGATTTGGGCCAATCCGGTAGAAACACTCCACTCGATGCTGTTCTTCTTTCCTTTTCCAAAGAAGACGCCCATCTGTTTGCGATGCTCCCTCTTCGTAAAAGTACCTTTTACAGAAGCTGTTTCAGCCTCATACGCCACACTGGCACGAGCATTCTTATCTTCCGGAAGCAATTCCTTGGGAGTCTTTTCCAAAAGCTCTTTGTCTGCCGCCTCCCAACTCCAGTCCGGAGCCACCCAGTTTCTGTCCGCCGCTGAAAGTAGTTCCGAAGCTTTCAGCCCTGAAGCCGGAAACACAGACGGCTTCAGTTCCTGATTTGCAGAAGCAATGGCAATTCCGGAAATCAGTGCCTGACCGGCCTTTACTTCCGGGAAGTGTATTTTCAGCAGGCCTTGCTTCGCAACGGCATATACTACCTTTTTGCATGCACCGTCATGGCCACTTTCAGCCCATACGTCCAGATTATCCAACACGAGGGAATCGTTCACCATTACATCAAATATGCGCAAACCTTCACAATCGGTAGAAGCACTTCCTCCCGTACCATGCCAGGGCTCTGTAAAGTAAAATTCGATACGATAGATTCCGTCAGCTACAGGAAAACGATACTCCAACTGGTGACGGCCAAAGCGGAAGGACTGAAATAACGTCCAGTCGCGCGTGCCACGTATCGGATCAGACGTCGTACGCTGGCTGGCAAGATAAGGATTCAGACCTTCAAAATTTGCAGCCCATGAACGGGAATACCCCAGATTATCCTGTGACCAGAGTTGCCCGAAGCTATCCGTATATTCATCTCCACCGCAATTGATGCGATACAGGTAATTATATCCCTCTTCTCCCTTCAGTACAGGCTTTGCTTCCTGATAAAGCGCATCAAAACAAGGCGCCCGCTCTAATCCTTCCAGAATGATTATATCTTCCGCAACAGGTTTTCCTTTGTAATAACCTACCGCGCGAAGCACATTGTAGCGGATATCCCGGTTCTCCCACACGAAATGAGTTCCCACTCCATTATTCCCCTTCCGTCCGAGGAAAGTGACTTTCCCATCAGACATATCGTTATAGAGCAATACAGAATCGCAATTACTATAAGCCTCGATAGTCGCCCGGCGACGCCCCTCCTTAAAACGATCCGTCCAGGTATGCGACACGAGATAAACCATAGGATCTTTGGCTGCCGGAACATAGTTGGCACGATACATATAATATACGTCCAGCGGCTCTTCCCACGGAGCCACCAATCCTTTATAATTGAATGGTCCTACTTTATCTATTTTCCGGTAAGCTTCATCCGGCTGGCGGCGTCCGGGATTGTCATGACTGCTATATATCCATTGGAATTGTCCGCAAACACTATCTCTTGCCTGCTCCGCCAAACGGATCTTAGTTTCCATCAGCCGGCACATGCGATCTTCACTCCACGTTCCGTTCACCTCAAACTCTCCGGATTCCGTATGCAATCCGATGCTTCTCCATGCACCATATTCTCCGTTCAATAGTTGATTCTTCCGGGAGAGTTCTTTTCCATATTTGGTGACATCTCCCCCGTACGTACCACTCCAATTCTGGATTACATTCCAGTCGGTTCCTTCCCCACCATTGCAGGTAGTGATGACACGCATCGTACGCGCCGTCGGATCCATCTCCCGGATAATCTCACTACATTCCTGTGCAAATTCACGGGGCAATGTACTTTCATTCTGCAATCCCCATATAACGACTGAGGGGGAATTGCGACGCTCTTTCACCCACTGGCGAAGCAGTTTCTTAAAATTCTCCCGGAATTCCGGTGTGTCATACCATACATGTGCGGAGAATTGCGTCCAGAACAAAATACCTTTTTCATCCCAGTATTTCTGATAATCAAGATGATGGGGTTGATGGGCGTCACGGAAACCGTTAAAGCCTGCCGCACATATCTGCTTTACCCTTGCAGCTACCTGCTCCCTGCTGAACGCGTGACTTTGTCCGAACTGATGTTCGTACTCGCAAACTCCATTGATAAAGACAGGCTTTCCATTCAAATAGAAACGTCCGTCTCCGTCATTCCGTTTCACCGGCCAACTGATGGTACGGATACCGAAAGGAGTCGATACCTCATCCGTAGTCTTCGTATCCCGCTTAATCATGCTTGCCAGTTTATACAGATAAGGATTATCTGTACTCCACAACACCGGATTCTCTACAGGAGAGTGCTGGCGAACCACCTTCATCTCTCCCGGTGCCAATGTCACTTTCCTGGCCAGACGGAACACTTGCTTTCCATCCGCATTGCTCAATTTATTGACCACTTCAATCGTTTCCGTAGTCTTACCATAGTTCTTAACCTCTGTATCGACAAATACATTAGCTGCTTTCTCATCATTCCAGATATGTACTCCGAAAGGTTCGATACGGATTTCATCTGTACCTTCCAACACCACAGACCGGAAGATTCCTAAAGGTTGCGAACCTTCACTGAATCCCCATTCCGAAGAACAGCCGCCACATACCCAAGGCATATCGGCAATCATTTCCGGGTGCTCAACTTTTACCTCCAGATGATTGCTACCTTGCCTCAATGCATCGGTCACATCCAAGGTCAATGTCGTGCGTCCTACGGGATGCCGTCCAAAATCCTGACCGTTCAATTGAATTGTGGCATAAGTGCCTACTCCTTCGAAACGAAGAAAATAGCGCTTCCGGGATTGGTAATTATCCAAAGTAAAATCTTTCACATACATAGCAGTGCCATGCAGATTGCCATGAGTGAGCTGACGATAACCATAGTAATCATCCCAGTTGTGAGGCAGTTGACAATTGATTGCATTATCACGCTGCAATGAATTAGTATTCACCGGTTGTGAATGATCAATCAGCCATGTTTTCCAATCTTCATTCAGTTCGGTCAGTATACGACGATTCTTCGTCTCCATTTTTGGGAAACGGACGGCAGAACGTCCCATCGGTTTACTGGTAGCAACTGCAATCCCCCGCTGTTCCGCATTATTAACCGCACAATAGAAGTGATAAACAACCCCATCATGCTTTACCACATAACTTTTATGGGCAAACAGTTCATCATAGTTTTTAGAGGGAATAATAAGGTCTTCTCCAGTCCAGTCGGTCCAGTGCACCAAGTCATAGCTGGCAGCAAAAGTATTGAAAGCCTTATATCTCCGTGACGGTTCAAAAGCTGAAAAATAGAACATTACATACACATCTCCCATTTTCTGTATATGGGCATCTCCTGTAATGGTTCCATCAGCTTCGTGTGCAAAAACAGGATTTCCGGGATAACGTTTCCATGTTTTCATATCTTTAGAAAGGGCTATCCCTACACGTTCCCCTTTCAGACCTGTTTCCGGATGGCGGCCTCCCGCATTATAGAACATAACAAAGGGGGCACCCAACGTCTTATCCTTATCCCAATAGACAGTACTTTTATATTGAGTCAGCTTTTCCCACCATTGGGCATCTTTGTCATGGATACTCAGAATGGGCTTATTCAGAGACTCCCACTCGTGCGCAGTAGACAAATCTCCTTTCGTCCATGCCAAACCGACAAAAAGCGGTGCCTTCACAGCCTCGTACCCCGTTCCTTCTCCACCGATGTAAGTCATCCAATGACGGTCCTTATAAGTCTGAAGTTCATAGCTTCCTCCCCACTCCATATCCGGTAGAGCAGGAAATCCACCTCTTTGATTGCAATCCCATTCACCATCCCGGTACGAAAGAACCCGCCCCAATGTGCGCCACTCAAGCAAATTATCACTTTCTGCCAGCCAGGTTTCATAACCACGGCCGTCTGTCCCTCCCTTACCGTTATAAACAACATAGGTCATCAGCCATTTGTCTCCCTGACGAAAGACCGTAGGGCAATCTATTTTATGGTGATTATCCTCCGGAGCAACCACCAGTCCATATTTATAGGGTGTTTTTGCTTCTTCGAAAATCTGCTCCATCCGCTCCTGCGCAACATCACGCTGAGCAAAAGCAGACAGGGCAGATATCATGCAAAAGAATGTCAGTGATAGTTTTCTCATGATTCAGTATTAATAAAACAACCAATCCATTGTTTCTTCGTCTCCGGCCAATCCTGCATTACGGGCCTTCATATCCGCATCCGTAAATCCCAGAACCTGGAGATATCCTTTCGGCAACATCAGCGTATGCTTGCCTGCCTGAAAACTATATGCATGTACATTGGCCAGTGGCATTCCACTGATACGAACAGCATTCGTCAATATCGGCTCGGCCTGACCGTAATCATTAGCCGAAGCATCAATCTCAAGTTTCGGTGCTTTGGCATACTTCTTTTGGTCATCCTTGAAATAGGCGACCAGAAGTTTTACCGGCGCATCCGTTTCAAAAGTAATACTTGTTCCCTTTTCACGCTGCTCATTGGCATTGAAACGAAATGCTTTCAATCCTTCTAGTTCAGGAGCCATGGCTTCTATCTTTCCCGGAAGATTAGTAAACAGGGAAGCGCCCTCACTTAATTTAACGGTCGGATAACCAGATAGAATTTTCACGCTGGCGGAAGCCCAGGCCGGAATATCTACCGATTCAGTAGTTGCTTTTCCATTTTGTTTTTCCTCCAGCAGAACAAGGTTCGCTTTAAAATTCTCCAGTTCCTTTTCGTAATGTACCAGCAATTCTTTCCAAGTCTTATTGTTGCCGCCATCTCCACCTATAGGAATACGGCGTTGTGCTGTCTGCATACTATTGGCATACAGATAATGCTCATCTGTAAGTTTCACTAATTTACGATAATGTTCCAGGCTCTGCTCCATCAGAGGAATGGCATTTTCCAGATTCTTTAGATCTTTTCCCCACTGATAATCCAATACCAGTTTGGCAGCTCTCACTTTCAGATTAAACGCATACGCAAACTCGCGATAACAATGCATGTCATTCTGCAAACGTGCGAACTCATCTTTATTGTCAGATACGGAATTTGCTGCCTTATCAATGGCGGCTACCGCTTTATCTCCATGCTCTATAGCCTGGGCAATGATATCCAAAGGCAACTCACCTGCATGAGGTTGCTTTTTCCATTCCTTTTCTACATATTCTATCAGTTTCTCACCTTCCGGTCCGCAACTTTCATAGAACCCCGGATAGATGGTATATTTGTATGGATTGACAAACTGACTCATAAACATACCCAGCAACAATGTCTGGCGATTTCCTTCTGTGATGCCGAAACGACGCAGCAACTTCGGTGCTATTTCGCCACTTTCTTCATACGCCTCACGAATCAGTCCGGCATTCTCATCAGATGTACCATAGAACTTACCTAACTGATGATTCCAGTAATCAATTTCCTGTGAACGATCACGACGACAGTTCCATGCATATCGTCCCCAGGTCTGATACCATATCCAGTCACGGTCAAGCTGAAATTCCCGCTTGCCATCCGGTAATTTGTCGGCGGTGTATGGCCAATCCCAATAAGAAGCCTGTGGGTAAAGATGCAGGGCATTCGCACCATGAACATCGTGCATGGCCTTTACAGCCTTCTGCACAAAATCGGGAGACCCCCAACGGAAAGGTTCCAGATTCGCCAGAATATGAACATTACTGATATGGATAGAACCGAGTGAACTCAAATCCGTATGTATCTTTGCCCATGGTCCGCGAGGTTCGTAAGTGGTCAGTGATTCACCGTTATACTTATGCATGGTATAAAGATTCTTATAGAGCGGCAGGGCGGCATCCATCACTAATTTACAGTCTGTATCGTGTGCACGCAACAAGAGAGGCGGTTCATCTGTACGTCCAAGTGCCTGTAATCCATCCTTTACTCCGGGGATAATTGTCTTTGTGAACCATTCCACATCATCCTCCACAGTACACATGGCTTCACCCAAGCAAACAAGCAATCCTACATTAGGATATTTCTCAATAAAAGCGGCAATGCTCTTACGAGTATAATCCGCAATTAAAGGAGTAATAGGACGGTTACGATCCTGTGTTCTCAGACCGTAATGTTCGGCAAACGGCTTTGAAAGAATGATATTGTAGAACATTTGTATCACAAAGATACCACGTTTATCCGCTTCTTCCGTAAGGAAAGAAAACATTTCTTCGTTCTTTTTGAAGGTCTCTCCGTCCACTTCCAATGCAAACGGGTAGTCTTCCAGCTTCACTAACGAAGCAAACGGATGCCCGTTCCAGAGATAAAGTGAGTTCATACGATTAGCAACCAGCATATCCAGATATTTAATCCATTGTTCTTTATCATAGAACCAGGGAAAACTCTCTGGTGTATAAGGATATTCATATACACCGTGACCCGGCAGATAAGTCATCTTCTGCAATCCTACGCAGGCGCCACGCAATACCATTTCCGGTCCATCCGTCAGCTTCTCGGGAAGGTTCAGTTTGCCTTTTGAACTACTCACACGGTCTATCAGTTCACGGCATCCATAGATGACACCGCTGCCATCCCTGCCGGATACTTTCGTCAGATTACCGACTGTTGTAATCTGAAAGCCTTCTTTCTTTAAAGTCGTATCATTGGTTTCTGTCAGCAGGATGGTTCGAACATCCGGGTTGGAGAATATAGTATCTCCCTGTTGCATCACAACCTGATAGCCCGCTTTATCCAGAGTGGTTTGTAACTGTTCCGCACCAAACAGAATACGATTCGACGCATCCGGCGGAGTTATAATCTTCACGGTTTGCTTGCCGCACGCTGCAAAAAGGAGTGTACATGCCGCAAACATGAATAATCTGATATTTCTCATATTTCTATTTATGATAACTCTCTCTCTTTCTACGAAAGAAGAGGAGAGGATGGTTTTACTTTATATTGAAGTGTGGTAAACTTTGAGAGAAGCTTACAAATGATAATTTTACTCACTACACTTGCCAAACCTGAGTTTATAGTAAAAAGACGCAATAAGTATCCGTTTGTACTCATATTCTGCCTTTCAGTACTTCAATCCGCTAACAATTCTCTCTTCCGGAGTATCTATCCAGAGGCGCCAGGTATTCTCATCAATCTTTTCCACAGTTCCAATATTAGCCTTTGGCTGCCGGCAGCTTTTTATCGTCAGATACCCTTTGCCTTCTGTTGCGCGTACCTTAATCATTTTCCGGTCCATATGGATATGTATATTTCCGTTCGGTGTAGGTACACTGCCTTCCATCCATTTCAGACCTCCCAATACCGGAGTTATAGAGAATTCCTTATAGCCTTCTTTCACAGGTTTCACTCCCAGGTAATATTTGCCGAGCAGATAAATAGGACTTGCTCCCCAAGCATGACACAGACTCTTCCCATAAGGACGACCATACATGGAGAGATGCTGCGTACCGCTTTCCTCCGGATTATATTTTTCCCAAAAGGAAGTGGCACCTTCTTTCAACATTCCTCCCCAGTACGCTTTCATTTCCTGCATCACTGTTTCTTGTTCACCAAGCGCACAAAGGGCTTCTAACTCATAAAAGCGCATATAGGGAGTCGTGATCTTCAGGATGCTGTCATTCAAAAGAACGGAATGTTTGATGGCCTGCTGTTTCTCCGGAGTCAGATAGTTGAAGAAAACGGAAAACATATTGGCATAACGGGTGACGGCATCGCTCTGAACACCATTGATGCTGTTATGTACAAGGGCCTGTTTTGAGGCATTCCAGAATGTCGTTTCCAGTTTAGCTTTCAAGGTAGTAGCCAGTTTCTCATATTTCTGTTGGTTGGTCCGGTCTCCCACCAACCCTGCACAGAACGCCATTGTCTCAAGACTCCGGCAGAACAGAACCTGCTCAAAAGAGAGTTCTCCCTTTTTATCCAGATAACCGTCGGCCCAGTCTACAAATACCCAATCACCGGACATACCTTCAACCATACCGTTCTTATTTGTGCGTCCCAATACATAATCCATCATAGTCTGCATACGTGGATAGAGTTGATTGACAAACTGCCGGTCACCACTATACAGGTAATAATCGTAGACGCTGAGAAACCAATAGAATGTATAATCCATAATCGTATTGCTATGACTGGTCACAGGATCTTTACCCCGAAGCAACCAAATAGTACGCTTCACCGACTCACTGTCAAAGAAGAGATAGTAGTTCATCAGATAACTCTGAATGGCGTCTCCGCTCCACACCCAACGGTCACGCTTAATGCCGTCGATAAAAAACTCACGGGTAGTGAGGTGCATAGTGTAGGCACCCACTTCCCAAATACGGTTCAGTTCTTCATCATTGCAACGGAAAGTTCCACGATATTCTTCGGGAAGGTATTCGTACTGCATAGATACCTCACCTATCTGTACCCCCGGTTCATGAGTGATATAGACGTAGCGGAAAGCCTTACTGTTTTCCAGGGTATATTCGTTTTCGATACCGGACAGCGGGGATGTTTGGCGGATGGCAAGATCAGTGACTTGTCCTGCTTCCAGTTGCAGTTTATCCAATGTTTCGCAGTATGCCTTGTCTTTCGCCTCTTCCGGACTTTCACCGTAATAGATGTCGATGATGCCTTTACCGGAGAGATTCTTCAGAGTGAGGTAACCGAATGTTTCTTTTCCGAAATCATAGAGGATGCCTCCTTCGGGTTGTGTAGCACGGGAGGTGGGCTGATGGAGTGTCCGCATCAATCGGAATTGGGAAGGGAGTTGTGTGGCTCCGTCAAAGTTCCAGCAGCCGGCATCCATATAGATGGTGGCTGAGGTGTCACTGGCTTTGCCGCTTTCGTCAATCCATTCCTTGTCTTCATAAGTCACACGCCAGGTAGCATCGGAGTTTACAGTCTTACCTTTTACGTAGATGGCAGGGGGAGTCGATTGATTCCAGACTTTAATATTCAAATTATGTGTCCCGGCCGGAAGCAATAAGGTTTCCGGCATACCGAATTGGAGTTTTCCATCCAGCTTAACGTTATACTTTCCTTCAGCGGCAATGAAGATTTCTTCCGGTTCGGAAAGGTTCAGTTGTTTGCTGAATTCCACGACTACATAGTGGCTGTCGGTCTTCCAAAAAGGAGGAAAAAAAGCACCCCGCTCCGTACGACGGTTATTCATCCGGTTGCCTAACCATATTTCATAATCGCCCGGATACCATATCCAGGTCTGGGCAAAAGTGCAAGTTGCCAATGATATGGCAACCAAAACTACGATCCATCTGTTTTTCATTTCTACTATAATATTGAATTAAGATTTCCAGATTCGTTGTAATGATAATTTAGCGGCGAGGGAATGGGTACGCGGACTACGCGGATAAGGCGGAC